>ERZ773248.85-NODE-85-length-129069-cov-36.191801_pt1 | contig 129069 bp, 123 predicted proteins | sample MGYA00580518_ERZ773248 | MGnify/ENA primary metagenome ERZ773248 (study PRJEB29015, sample SAMEA2737762) | human gut metagenome | biome: human gut; feature: human-associated habitat; material: faeces | place: China | collected 2012 ...
GGAACTGCTGCTTCTCTCTTTCTCTTAAAAATGTCCTTGACAAAGGGTACGGTTTACTTTGTGGGAGCTTTTATTTTTTATAGACCGCTTGTATACCTTTCTGCTTCCTCAGGATCATCAAATGCATGTATTTCTACAGTACACTCATCGGGTAAATACAATTCTTCTGCCAGCGTAAATGATTTTGCTGTGCCTATTCCTACAGATGTTCTGTCTATATTTTTCCCATCCTTGAAAATGTTAAGCACTATCATTTGCTCATCATCTATTCTCTTTTTGTTGCGTCTCTTCTGTTCCTTTTCTTGCCTGTCTCTTTCTATTCCAGCAAACATTAGGAGTCTATCCCTTGCTCCCTCACACTCTGTTAGTTTAAATCCATAAGCCATTTGCATATAGGAACTATCTGTGTCTTCCAAGCCATCGTACTCTTTGATTTTTTCCTGCAGTTCCTTAATTTTGCTATTCAAAACGGTGACTTCGCTACAAATAATGTCAGCTAGAGTGGCTGTACCTAATTTTTCCAGTTCTTGTTTATCCATACCGATATACACTCCTTTCGTGGGTGTTTCTTAATGATAATTATGTCACATCACTATGCTTTTGTGAAGGTGTAGCTCGATATTCTGTAAATATTTTTTGTATCATGCTACTTTAATGCGGTTAGCCACTAAAACAGAAAAATAACTCGTGCGGATTCTTTACTCACCTTTATAATCGTACATTTGCGAACATTATTCAGTGGTGATATTATGCCCCACTCTTAAGAATAAATCTCCAAATCATGTACTCCGTAATATATTAATCAGTTTTGTATTCCCCTATTGCATTTTATAAGCATATCTCTATATCCGTATGCTTCTTTTCCTACCAAGTTATCTGCATAATACATCTTGGTATACTTTAAAATTTTATCTGCTATTCCTTTTACACTTATTTTGGACATTTCAGAATCGGCTTCATATACATCCCAAATATTAAAAATATCTGCTGAAGAAAATTCAAAATCAGCATTTTCAGGTCCATATTTTTCTTCAATCTCTTCTCAAACCCATTTTTCAGCTAACTCATCATAATCCTTTAGTTCTTTATCCCGGTCTTCTTTATTCATATGTCGTATGAGTTCGATTAACTCTTTGTCTTTATCATCTAACTCAAACGATTCTATTGTTTTTTCTTTCTCATTATCCATAAAAACACCTTTTATCAAGCCATTGGGGTAAATCGTAAAATTTTAAGTGGCACTATTGACACTGTTGGCACTAATTTTTATTAGAAATAGGTTGGAACAGCTAATAGTTGGTGATAGATTTATATCTTGCACTATTACCTCTAAAATGTATATTTAGCAAATATTAGATAGGTTTTCTATTTTTACATTTAGGGCAAAACACAGGACTTTTAATTCTTCTATGAATTATTTGAGTCCATTCATGTTTGCAAGCAACACATTTCCAAGCAGCTTTTTGACCACTGCCTGGTAATATTTTTGTAGGATCTATATCTCTATTTCTTTCATAATCCCAATATGATAATACATCAGGAAATAATGTAACTATATCATCCAAACCTGATTGAGCTACTCTTCCTGAACAGTGTGGACATCCTACTCCTTTTTTGCGATTGTTAGGACTTGCTTCCCATTCCAAACCACATTTAGAACATAACCACCATACTTTTTTGAATTTACCTGCAGTAATATCATTTGGATTCAAATCTCCATTTTTTGTCGGATGCCAATCTTTAGCTATGTACGGATGAGTTTCTAGCATAGAACCAACTTTAGATACAACACCTTTAGTAAAAGTTCTACCACGTCTTTTTTTAGAACATTCAGAACATCCGCATCTTCCTTCCCTGGTCATACTATTGATACTGCATTCCCATTCGTGATTGCAATCAGGGCATTTCCAGAACACAACTTGATTAGAACTTATTGTAAACATATTAGGATGAAGATTCTTATTTTTACTCCAATCCCACATTTTTACAACATCTGGACGTGTTTCTTCTAAAGAATTATCAATCCTATTAAGATAGTTCAGAATTTCTCCTCTATCTCTAGTTATATTAATATCCACATCACTATGAAAATGAAACGGATTTTTTCTAGTCCACATATTGGAAGATGGATCAAGATTATCTAAAATATTCCTTATTACATCTTCCAGTTCTTTATATTTTCTAAATTTGTTTATATGATAAACTATATCAGCAACGTCCTGCCAATCTTCTTTATTATCTTCTTTAATTCGAATAAGTTTTATATCATGTTCTTTGCAAACAGCATACTTTCGAATCTCACGATTATGAATAATATCGTCATTATGCCAAGCTTTACCATCAAATTCAATGCCAACCTTGATGGATGGGATAAAGACATCAAGTTCCATTGATTTTGAAAATATTACTTTGTATTTACTTAATGTATCAGGGAAAATCTTTTTCACATAGTATAAGACTGCTTGTTCAGGAAATGATGACTGTCTGCGTTTATCACATTTAGGGCAACCGGTATTATGCCCTGTTCTTTCATGTATTGAAGCTACATAATCATGCCCTAAAGGACAAGTCCACCATACCTTCTTTCCAGATCCTGCCGTAAAATCATATGGAGTCTTTCCTTCATTTTTCTCATAGCACCATTCTTTGGCAACATCAGGGCGAACAGATGCCAAATCATTAAAACCTTTCAAAACTCTATGCCCCGAGCAATAAGAACAACAAAAATGCTTCAATGTCCTATTTTTAATGGTTTGCTGATATGAATGGCCTTTATCACATACCCACCATACCATTTTACTACTAGATGAAAAAACTTCATTTGGATGTAAATTCCCATTTAAGGTTGGATGCCATTCAGTTGCTATATTCGGATATATTGTTGCCAAATCATTTATTCCAACTATTAGTTTAGACATGTTATATATTAATCTCCCTTTGTTAGAATGCATAATACATTCTAGTAATATTCATCTTGTTATAATAACAATATAAGCAATTTAAAGTTATATTTATCGATACAAAGCAAAATCAATTATTTAAGTTGCTCCTCATTATCTCTGCAATAATCATTTACTACCTTTAGCCATGACTCATACCAATACCATGTTTTTGCAATTAATACACCATAGGAATATTTTTGATTTTTTCCTGTATCTCCTTAATTTTGCTATTCAAAACAGTGATTTCGTTGTAAATAATGTCGGCCAGAGTGGCTGCACCTAATTTTTCCAGTTCTTGTTTATCCATACCGATATACACTCCTTTCGTGGGTGTTTCTTAATGATAATTATGTCACATCACTATGCTTTTGTGAAGGTGTAGCTCGATATTCTGTAAATATTTTTTGTATCATGCTACTTTAATGCGGTTAGCCACTAAAACAGAAAAATAACTCGTGCGGATTCTTTACTCACCTTTATAATCGTACATTTGCGAACATTATTCAGTGGTGATATTATGCCCCACTCTTAAGAATAAATCTCCATATCCTGTACTCCGTAATATATTAATCAGTTTTGTATTCCCCTAGCAGAAGAACTTGGCCTTAACTTTTCTAAGATCCTGCAAGAAGCCTTAATTGAAAAAATAAGTGCTAATAATCCATCTCATTAAACACCAAAAAAGAGCCTCCAATCCATGTTCAAAAGGGATTGGAGGTCTTTTTGCACTTATTGGGTTTTTCCTCACTACGTTGCAGAGATCTTTTGCTGCAGTTCGTCACCTATTCTCATAAAAACTTAAGGTCTTTGTCACTCATACGGCAAAGAGGTTTTTGTAGTTTTCTTGTAGAAATCTCGTACTTCTATTAGATAACTAGTTGACAACAACTCTCTAGTGTGTTATTATATATTCAGAAAACAACTAGATATCTATATGAAAACAAGAACAAAGAAGTGGTTTTCTACTTAGCGTCAAGATTTGGAGGTATGCATGATGAAACAAGCATGGTTAGTAAGACCCAATCCCCACGGCATTAACAGAGTAGAAGAATTCCTTTCTAAAGGAATTCTAGCAATTGGCTGGTCTGGCATCGGCAGCTTGGACTGCAGAAGCAGAGAGAACATCAAGCGTATTCTCGCAGGCAAGCCCTACGAGTATTCTGGTTATGAATTAGGCCAAGCTACTGGTTCTGTTGACAGATTTGCTAACTCCGTACAGATTGGTGACTTGGTTGTTAGCCCTGATGGTGAAAATATTTATTTTGGTGTAGTCACTAGCAGTTATATCTTTAATCCTGCTTATGACTCCATGGAAGTAGGTTATTCCCATCAACGTAAGGTTGAGTGGAAGAATAAGGTACTCAGAGCAAACCTTTCTGATGAACTCAGGGCTTCTTTTAGATATGATGGTACCATCGTTGAGTTGACTAAACTTTATTCGGAGATAGAAGCCCTATGCAAGGCTTAAGTTTAGAATAAACCATAATATACAATATTGAGTATTGGAGGTAATCAACTATGGCAAACGCTTGGCTCGTTCGTCCCAAACCGCATGATATTCCCAGATTAAATGAGTTCAAAACTCAAAACATTGTAGCTATCGGATGGCCCGGAATAGGTGACTTATCTGGTAAGTCTCGTGAAGAAATCAAGGATTTGCTTACTAAGCCCCCTTATGAGTATGATGGTCTTATTCTTGGTAACGCTTATGCTACCATAGACATTTTTGTGAACCAGATTGAGGAAGGTGATTTAGTGCTATGCCCTGACGGTGATGATATCTACTTCGGTGTTATCACTAGCGGATATTTCTTTAATCCTGATGCTGACAAAGATGGCTATCCCCATCAACGCTCCATTACATGGAAAGCTGATAAAGGTAGAAAGGATCTTTCCAAGGAGCTGCGCTCCGCTCTAAAGGTGCATAGAACTACTGCAAATCTAAGCCATCACTTTGATGAGATAGACGCACTCTGTAACGGTCATGCAGTGCCAACACCTGACGTAGTAAAAACTGTCCCTATAAGGTACACTCTAAGACCTGACTATGTTATCAAGTTTGATATTCCTGAAGATATGACAGATGACGAAGCAAAAAGGCTAAGTACTTTCTTTACCACAATGTATTTTAAAGGCTAATCGTTCAACACAATCTTATCAATAATAGAGTTTTGGACCTGCGGGTCTGAAACTCTTTTTTATTTATAGTTTCTGACTAGTAAGCCCTAAACTTACCCCACTTTATTGGGTTACATTATTTCTTATTTACAAAAAAAGTAGAGCAAATGCCACAGCATCCACTCTACTTTTCGCTATCAAGCTAATACTCCAAAGAATTTATTACTTCTCTTGCGCATGGAAGCAATCCCATCATGCAAGAGATCCGAACCAATCCTTTCCAGTTCACTAGCTCTAGTATAGGTAACTGCATCACTGGCAGCCCTTGTTACCGAATTAACTAGTCCATAGAAGGACTCATCCTTATCCTGCAGATAGTGCATCAAGATAAGGCTTTGCTCCCTCTCATCAATGCCATAATGCTTACCTATGATTTCAATGCTCTCATGGACGTCAGCGACCTTTACATCTCTAGCAGCCTTCATCTTCTCAATAATACGCATGTAGAATGTCGGATCCAATGTAGAGTCAAGGCTATTCTTAATTCTTTTAATAACACCTTCGTCATCATCCGGCATCCCCTCATACTCATCAATGGTATTAAACTTCTTTCCTAAATGAATACTTCGAGTGCTGCCTATATAGCTTGGTAAAGCCATACCATTCGTGCATACCAGCCTCAAACAGAATGGGTTAATGGTTATAGAGCCAAGGCCAATCTCTGAATTAGTGATGACCGCTCCAAAGGATACCAGGTCACCAACCTTAACCTCAGCTCTTTCTCGCTCAGAAACAACCTTCACATACATCTTTTCAGTAGTTAACGAAGAAGACACCACGCTCAGTCCCTTGGTGTTTTCCACCAGTGGCAATAGTGTCGCTAGTACCATCTCGTTCTCAAACTTTTTATACCTATCTGAAAGCACTGCTCTGGCACTTCCTCCAATAGTTCTAATAAGCTTATTTCTTTTAACAGTACCTAGAAGAGTATTGTAATTATCATCCAAGAGCGATGGAAATGTCCTTCCAATTTTAGAAGCATAGGAATAGGGTATGCCACACATAGACGCTAATTGCTTTTCAGCAACCTCCTGTAAGCGATAATCCCTACCATTGATATTTAGAAAGCTATTGTACTCGTCCGATTTAACCATAATTTCATCAGTGTTAACAAGGATGTCCTTCTTCAATGGTACTAAGCCATTAACCTTGCTAACTAATTGTTCTATACTCAGATCAGTTTTCATACTAATACCCCTTCAAAACGGCTCATCCATTTTATCAGCATCAGCGACACTATTGCCACTAAGGCCACTAGTATTCTTGCATACTACTTCATACTTACTAAATATATTACTATTCCTTAACCAAAAACTCATTGAATAAGAGTCATTATAGATAACAATAGCCCTTGTCCATTTATCGCCATCAATAAAGTAACTGTAGGCTGCTTCAGGAATAGTACCCTCTAATCCCTCAGTCAAGCCTACATTCTTGATATCTGCCTCTGACTCATTACCCTCAAGGACAACAATATAACCATAGCCAAAATCATCAGTATTAAATTCTTCCATGCTAACCTCGTCATCCTCATCGGACCATTTTTTTAGGATAACTAGGTCTTCATTAATCATTTCAACCAAAAGAGCAGGAATACCCTCACTAGCCTTTAATACCTCTATATCCTTAATACACTTAATCTCTATCATAGATCCTCCTACCTAGCCATACGCTTTTGGCATTCATAGCATATTGGCTTACCATATTTATTCATAGCATACTCAATTACCTTGGGTGACTTAATGGCTGCGTTACAGGATTGGCATACTGTTTCTTCAGCATTAACTGCTTCAGCAAAGGGTGGCTTACTGTAATTCTTGTGGTTTTCTTCATTTATAACCTGCTTAGTTTCCTTGACTCTATACCTTTCTCTGCCATCCTTATCTAAGACCGTGAAGCGAGTGAAGCGATTTTGCTCCTTATCATATTGCATTTCATCTACGTAGAACTTTGCATAGGTCTTTGGCTTGCCATTGCTACCTACAAATACCTCGTCATCATTCAGTTTTATCCTAATATCAGGAGCAGAATAAAGCTCTCTACCAATGCCTAGGTTAAAGCAAGCCCGTTTAAATGCATCAGAAGCCTCGCCCTTGGTAGCCTCAGCATTACTGGGTACGCCCACGTCCTGCTTAGATACCCATTGAGCTTTAGCTTCATCCCAAACGGAAACAGTGCAAAACAGCCTGCTATCAATCACAGAGTGACTCCTTGACCAGTTCATGGGACCAAATACTTCATCAAGAATCTTCATATCAACACGGGCGTTCTTATATACCAATAGATTGGCATAGGTTCCATTCTTTGTTTGGATGAGCTGTGCTACTCTAAGATCAACATCAGAAGCCATTAATAATGGTATTTCTCTATTCATATCATTACCTCACATACAAAAAATATGGGACTACCAAAACGATAGCCCCATAATAGTCAAATAATATTGGTTAGGCTGCTTTGAGCATTTCAGCATCCAATTCCTTAACAAGGATGAGAGCCTTGGGAGCCCCATCTTCAAATACGATCTTCACGCCATTAACAAAGGACTGATATTCACCGCCATAATTGCCTTTATACAAGGCCATTACCATATCCTCGTCATCCAAAATAGACAATGCTTTTAACAGTTGTTTTTTAGTAATCATAATTTTCCTCCTTAAATTTTATCCTTGCCCATAATTTCGCCACCTGGCCAAGTAATCATATGACGAATCACCTCATCAGGTTCATACATATTTTTATCAAGCTCTCCCACCCTATCAAACTCGCTCTCAAAGGTGACAACAACATAGTAGCATACTGTTTCTCCCTTAATCTGATAGGCGAGTCGTCTCTTACCCCACTTATCAACCATGAGAACGCTTCCTATTTCTTTAACATAGCCTAACACCCTATCAATGGCATCGTTAACCTTAGCCTCATCCAATGCTCTAATAATAAACATCATCTCATACTTCATTATATCTAACCTCCTATGCGGCAACGCCATCTACTAATTCATCCTCACCAAGGCTGGCCTCATAGGCCTGCCTGCAGGCATCAAAAACGTTACAATAGCTCTCGCACTTTCTTCCATTCCAGCTTTCTCGTTTGCTGCAAAAAGCTGGTACTTCATCGTTAACCATAGCAGTTTCAAGACGCTTACGCTTTAACTCGAAGTAACGCTTTAGCCAAATGTCGCTAATCTTATTGACCTTTAACAGGTAGATAGGCTTCTCTACATTTCTTTCAGCGGCTATGCGCAAAGAATAGTCACGCACATACATCTGGATATACATCTCTTCTACCGGAAAGTTGTGTTCTTCAAGCAGCATTCTATAGGCATTAACCTGAATAGCCCATTCCAAGGTATGCTTAACGCCATCTGTCCTTAGAGCCTTGCGAGTTTTCTCCAATCCCTTTTTTGCTCCACTCTTATAATATTCACCAGTAGGCTCATCCACCTTATAGTAACCAAGCGCCATAGCTGCCTTGAAGGAAGAAGTAACCTTATAATCCAGTAATACCTTCTTACCAGTACCTAGTAGATCGCCATAAGCATCAATTTGGCCAGTGAATAAGTCATTAGACAGCCTAACCTCGGTTAAGATGAAAGAAGAAGAATGCTTTTCACATATGGAATGGACAGCGCTACCATGCATAGCAAAGATTTGGTCCTGTGGATCTACCGCATAGTCAGTGATTTTCTTGAGATATACCTCTCTGGTTCCGGCGATAAGCTCAGTAACCGAATATTTATTACCAAGCTTACGGTCCTGCACAGAATTGGCAACAGCTTCTAAGGTCGGCTTACCCATACATCTGATAGTATTAGGACAGCTATTAAGGCAATCAGCAATGCCGATGCGCTCCTTGCTCGGGCAGATAAATTGTGTTGCTCCCATATTAAGCAGCCTCCCTCAACATAATATAGTTTTCGTATTCATTGTAGTAATCCCTAAATCTATAGACATAGAAGAAATATTCCTCATCCTTGTTCTCATAAGCAAGATCAATACTATCCTTAATGCCCTCCAGGGTATCATAATAGGAAAGATGGGCCTTAGGGAACATCTCCTTGAGATAATCAAAAAGCTCGCTGAAGGTATTGAAGTATTGGGTTTCGTAGTTATCGCAAATACACCAATCAACTTTGAATCGCTCAGGATAGAACACTCCTGTATCGTCCTTCACGAGGAAAATATCATTACCCTGCTCTTCACTGCAAAAGCTCAGCTGCACCTTATTAGAGTATCTTTCCCTAAGCAGCTTGATGAATGGCTCCATATTAGCGTCCCAAGCAGAGGTCGTTTCACACTGAAAATAGTAAACCCCCTTCTTATTGGTAATGAACTCGTCGCAGGCACTAAAGTGGTCAGTATTGTTCACCCCAAAGGGAACTGGATACCCATGAGCCTTCATTAAGTCCTTTACCAGATTGTGTCCATCAGCCATTGCGTCATAGCAGGCCAGTACCTTCTTATGCAGCCCTTTAAGCAACAAAAGGCTATGAGAGCTGAAGGTGATAGAATTGACAGCATAGTTACACACAGCAACTACCTCCTTAAAAATATAGAATATAAAAATTGCCCTCTATCCGATGGTGGACAGAAGGCTTGGCAACCACTGCTTTTATAAAAAAACAGTTGGTTCGTCGTAATAAATTGTAATAATTTATTACACAGTAATAATATGTGTTTAAAATCTCCGATATTACGATTTGCTGCAGGAACACACAAATCTCCCCTATACTTTTGTATGTTCCAACCCTGCTCTCGTGGAGCAGGTTAACCAACAATACCAACATTTAATGACCATAGAAAGCATTATAGGGCAATCATATCGCAAATAATAAAAATGGCCTTGCTCGTTCCAATAAGTTACAAGATGCTTTAAAGCTATAGGGATCACCTCCTTGCCTTTGGTATGCAAAAATGTTCATAATACAAACTTCACCTCCATATTGGGATTTCTTAGCTCTGAATTGGGGAATAAAAAAAGCTCCCCTTTGCAGGGAGCATTCTCATTCAGGTATTCCTGTAGTTCTTTTCCAAATTTCATATATATCTTATCGACATTACCATCCTTGACGGTAATCTTTTCGATAAGTGTCCTTAACAATAGCTGCTTTTGCTCTGGAGGAGTATAGCTCATTACCTCTCGGAAGTTACCAAGCGCCTTGGCTATATACTCAATATTAATTCCAGTGCTTATCAAGTCAGACTCGGTTAGTAATTTATTCATTTCCTTCAATAAAAAATTCTCATTCTTTTTCAGCTCTTCCATACGTTGGTCAAGCTTATCTCGATCATATTGGCCATCAAGGTAGAGGTCCATAATACTCGTTTTTCTTCTATCAATATCAGTTAGCTTTGTCCTAATCTCTGCTAGTATATCCTTAATTTTAGCTGCTTCTTCACCTGACCTGCTCTTAATCTTTTTGAACACATCCTCTATCAGCTTAGGATTACTAATGAATTCTGTTATCTTTTTAATTACGTATTGCTCAGCCCTATCAGCATTGACTGTATTGGCCTTGCAATAGCTTTTTCCTTTATTCTTATAGTTTGCACAAGCATAATACCTATATCGGCGTTTTTCTCCGCTTTTAAGCTTCGTAGTTGACCATCCAACGACCATACTTGCGCCACACATTGGGCATCTCAAAATCCCACTGATAATGTTTTGAGACTTATTAACCTTGGTGTGGCCCTGCTTTGTATCAGTATTTCTTCTAATATTGGCGGCCATCTCCCAAAGCTCTTCGCTCACAATCGGCTCATGGATTCCTTTGACAATGATTGGATCAGGATTTTTACCCTTCCTTCTCTTCTCACTCCATTTTTTATATCTGGCATATCTTACATATCCCTTATACAATGGATTGTCAATAATCTCGCGAACGCACTGCAGGCTGAAAGGATTGCCTCTGATTGTTTTATAGCCTTCTTGGTTAAGGATTTCCGCTATTTGGTAGAAGCCCTTACCCTCGCAAAACAATCTATAAATCTTTCTTACTATGATAGCTTCGCTTTCAATGATGACCATATCGTTTTTACCTGGTCGATTTTTACTTGGAACTATACCATAACCTAATGCTCTACCTCCACTATGCAAACCCATTTTTGCTCGTTGAGTAAGGCCTAGATTAACATTTTCAACGATAGTATTTCGCTCCAGTTCACCAACAGCAGCGAGCATTTGTAATGCAAACTTGCCCATTGGATTAGAGGTATCAAAGTTCTCAGACAGCGAGATGAAGGCTATATTGTTCTTCTCCAGTGCTTCGTATATCTCAAGAAAATCCTTCGTATTACGAGAAAGGCGATTAAGCTTCCATACTACCACCTCATCGAACTTCCCCATAGTGAGCTCCTTTAGCATTCGCTTTAGCTCTGGCCTTTTGGCAATACTTTTACCACTTATACCAGCATCAACATATTCATCAACCACTACCTTATTATACAGGCTACAGTATTGGTTAATTGCAGCCCTTTGTGCAGTAATTGAATAGCCCTGTAGGGCTTGCTCTTCAGTGGATACCCTAGCATAAAGAGCAACCCTTTTTTGTTTTTCTTCGGTCATCCTATCCCTCCCTTTCCTTGATATTTATTCTCATTGTTTCTATGCCAGTATTTTTTGATTTTGGAATGTAGATCTCCATGGCTTCAACCTTCCTTTCTTCATCCACATATACTGCCTTTACTACGCCTCGCAATAACCCTAGCTTCTCTTCATATGATGCTCTTTGGATGAGTGTTGGCAAAAGCATAAAGGCTTCTTTGATAAGCTCTTCATCAATATGAGGTTTATCGTCTATTGTTTGCTTTCTTAGCAGCTCTACGCCCACCATTTCAATTTCAGCTTGCAAGCTTTTGTCAGATTCAACTAACTGCATTTTTGTAATCCTGCCCTCCTCATAATCGAAAAGCAGCGCATCACGCTTAGCCTTGAGCCTAGATAGCCTATTCTGAAGCTTGTTTATATCCTCTAACAGCTTCTCATTAACAGCAATCTTAGCCTTAACCCGCTTAAGAATTCTATTCTGCCATTCCTTGGTTGATAGATGATTACAGACAAAATCCATTACCACAGCATCAGCTTCTTTTGCTCTTACCACATTAGGCTTACAGCTGCCGGTTCCCTTATTAAGGTACAGACCACAGCTATAATAGTAGTATACCTTTGTAGTTCCATTCTTATTCCTATGTGTTACGTGGGCAGGAATCATTCCACTACCACATCCTCGGCACTTAATTAAGCCAGAAAGCAGATATTGGTAGTCTATGCTCTTTTCATAGCTTACTTTTGAACTCAATAGTCGTTGAACCGTCTCCCACTGCTCCCTGCTGATAATTGGTTCGTGAATTCCATCAAAATATTCATTGCAGTATTTCACCTTACCAATATAGAGTTGGTTCGTAAGAATACCTCTTATAGTCAATATTGAAAAGGTTTTGCCTTTCTTGCCACAATAGCCTTGAGCATTCACTGTTTGAGCAACCACCTTTAATCCATTACCTTGGCAATACAGGTCAAAGATTTTTCTTACTAGCTCTGCCTCCTCAGGCACTATTTCCAGCTTAGTAGTACCCTTAGGGTCATCAGTGTCAGGCACTAGCCTATAGCCCAGTACTGAGCAGCCAACAGTTTTTCCACCCTTAGCCCTCTCTTTGCTGCCTAAGAGAACATTATGACGTATATTATCCCTCTGCATCTGAGCTACGCTGCCAAATATCTGAGCCGTAAAGTTACCTATAGGCGTATCCATGTCAAAACGCTCTGTTAAGCTGAACAGCTTTACGTCAGCCTTCTTGAGCTCCTCAATTATTTTTAGTAGATTAGGCAAGCTCCTGCTAATCCTGCTAATCATCCATATCCCAACGCTACCAAACAGTCCTTTTTTTGCATCCTTTAGTAATTCCTGTAGTCCAGGCCTGTCATACCTTGCACCAGATATTCCCTCATCCCTGTAAACCTTGAATACTATTTTACCCTGCCTAAGGATTTCGTCCCGAAGCACCTTTTCCTGCGCCTCGAGACTATATCCCTCCTCAGCCTGTCTGGCACTGCTGACTTGAATGTAAATTGCAACCAGTCGTGCCTTATCCATGTTATTATGCTGCTTCGTCCAAATCTGCTTCTACATTCTCAGCCTGCATCTTTGCGTAGCAGTAACCGATCACCATATCAGCCAAGATTTCAAGAACTTGCTCGTATAGGGTATCATGTGAATTCAAATTTACCACCTCTTGTTTTTTAATTATGGCTAACCTTCGTTACCACCTTTTTATAATATATAGGTATAAAAGAAATCGTTACGTCTCGCCATCAGCAGCGGAGCTACTTACAGTTACAGGTGCTATTTTGCCAATTTTAATGTAGCGAATGCCGTTGCTCTTATTGGTAGAGGAAATATCAACCTCGTAGCCCATCCCTCTGAATGCCTCTAAGAGACGCTTCAGCTTATTGCTGAGCTCACCAGGACTGGTAACCCAGTTCACACTAGTTGTGTTTATGTGATTGCCTTGTGCTATCTTATTTAGTTTGACGAAAAGCTCCGAAGCATTCACCTTATGCGGAAATTGCGTAATGCTTTCAAGATATATTTTGAACGCATGTCCTAGAGGATCCACCTCGATAAGCTCTTCAAACACAAAACCCTTGTTTTCCAGGAATATTCTTGTAAACTCCTCGTCGCTACCAAACAGAGCTATTGCTATGGCTCTACCCCAATTAAAAAAATCAATTAAGCGAGCAGATGCCATAGGCTTCAGTGTTTCATGAATATTCATCGCTTCTTTAAGGACTCTGAATATTTCACCCATGATATAAGGCAGCTTCTCATCAAACTGCTCCTCCAACTCCTTGGCTGAGCAATACTTATTGTGCAGTGTTGGTAATTCAAAGCCCACAATACGGTCACGGAGATCTAGCCTAGCGTTATCAATAGAAATGCCATTGAGGAGAACGCAATTCTTAAAGGTTACAACGCTAGCGTTAAAGTTAGAGTATTTTGTGCGCTTTAGCATAGATCCACCAGTAGATGCTTGGCAAAGCAAATCGCTTACACCCTTAGGTAAGCTAGATATATTATCTACTGCCATGACATAGTGCGTTGATAGTGCTACACCAAGGTCTTCCTTAGTTTCCGGCATATACAGCACATCGTGTTTAACAGGATCTACGATTCTCTGCACCAAAGAGGTAAGGAATGTCTTGCCTGAGCCCTGCTCTCCCTGAAACAAGAATACGGCTTTGGGTATATCGCGAATAAACCACGCCACAAGACAAACCACCAAGAGCTTCTTGGCATCATCATTGAGGTTTAGGAAAGGGTAAAGCAGATCACACAAGTTATTTCCCTTCTTCCTAAGAGGAAAGACTTGGGGACCCATGAGTTCATTGTTCAAGAAGGCACAATCCATACCAACAAGATCTACATCGTTTATCTGCTTTATTGCACTTGGGCTTACCATAATATACCCTTTGTTTTCATTACTTAAGTTATAAATTATTTTATCTTCTATCATTGCTATACGACTGTATATTTCTTTTTTAACTCCGCCTGCAATGGCATGAGCATGGATGTACTTTACCAGTTTACCAATGAACTTCGAGTCATATAACCGATTTTTGGTTTCAATGCAAAGCACCATAAGTTTATCTTCGAATTCTTTGCTGTTAATTAAATCAGTGGAATAAACATCCTGAGATTCTTCCCAGGTAATATAAGCCTGTCCTGTATTCTTGCCTATAAACAGGCTTGATTCTTCTACTATTGCCTTAACGGTTTCAAAAACCTCATTTTCGGCTTGTTCTTTTTCACTAATTGTCTTAGCCATAAATTTTCTCCTTCTTAATATTATCGTGATGATTGGTGAGATTGGCGGAAAGTAATTCCGCCAATCTACTATACCTAGAGTTCGTTATTGAGGTATACACTATGCCACTTTTTTGCATACATGGCTACAATGATTTGCCTCAATTTGGTCATAAAGCTCATTACTATAATCCCCACTTCGGTTAATGGGCATTTTATAAGGATTAAATTTTGACCAATCTAAGCACAGTTTACCTTGTTTTTCTTTAAGGAAAATACTGCCACTAGCTTTTCCTATTTCTTCTTCGTACACTTCTACAATCCCGTTAATTGATGGATTGTAAACAGCTTTAGCCATTTGTACAAAGTCGTTACTGCCCACACGATACGTATCGACAAGCAGTCCAAGAGGATCATCAAACAAGAATTGATCGCCATCTGTAGCTTTTTCATACAACAGCACAACCATTTGCAACAGGCCACCAACACAATGTACTGGACCTATTTCAAAATTATACTCCTTGCCCACAGTTAGATGTTTGGAAAGACCAGCTTCAACAAAACCCACTAGTTCTTTCTTACCAAAATCCTCCTCATACCAGTCATTCCAATATTCCATTTTAGTGACAAGGAAGTTGCTAGAAATTTCAGTGTTTTTGGGTTTCAGCTTTTTATTATTCTGCTCAATTTCTTCACCAAGATATTCACTGAAGTCCCACGCAGGAGTACAAGGTGACTGTTCAGTAAAGAATTTATCCAAATCAATAACTAACCTACCCTTGTCATTTCTCCTTAATGCAGTGAAGCCTGTTACTTCTCCAATACGAGTTACATCCACTTGGATTAAGCAATCAAACGGCACGCCATACGCACGCTTAGCAAATTTTTCAAATTCTTTGCTACCAACTTTATAATCCTGTACAATCAGACCAGCGAGATTGCTATATGAGCATTTATAATCGTCCTTAGCATTCTCAAATAGCTTGATTAGCAACTGTAAATGTTCGCCAACTATAGCTACGTCCACAAACTCCAGCTCATACATTTTGCCGGTAACCAGATAACGGTCGAATCCACCATTTACGTAACCCAGGAACTTATCGTCACAGCAGTCTTCTTGCTCTGTTGTGTATTCTACCTCATTAGCTGCCTTTGTAGCATCGGAAGATTCAATAGTACGTTCTTGCAATGCAAGCAATTCATCCCGAATTGCTTGTAGTTTGTCGTTGATTGCTTCAATGCTTGCTAGTTCTTGAGTAATTTCATTAGAAAAATTCACGATTGCTTTTTGATTATTTAACATATTTATTTACCTCTTTCATCATTTTTAAGTTATTTTAGCGTGGCTTAGCAGGCTTTTCCCGCCAAGCCACTGGTTACCACTTCTTAGCTTAAGCAGCCTGCCCTCTCAGAATTTTGGATTCATTTGTCGTATCACATTCTTTGTCATCCATTTCTGCACTAAGGCTTTCACTAAAATCCCAGGCTGTGCCACACGGAGTCTGATCAGGCTCAAACGTCGTCCAATCGAGAACAAGCTTTCCGTTCTCGTCGTTTTTTAGAGCAATTACTCCCTCTGCATCAGCAATATCTTTTGTGCAAATCTCCACAAGCATTCTGAAGGGAGGGGCATAAACATGCTGAACCATCTCTAAAAAAGCAGGACTACCTATTTTGTAACGTTGGACCAAAACGCCCGCAGGACAGTCTAACTTATAAGAACCTGCTCCATCGTCAGAATCGAACAGCATCACAACCATTTGAAGCTGTTCACCAACCAGTACAACGGGGCCAACCTCAAAGCCATATTTTTTTCCTGCTACCAATTTGTCGGAAAGGTAGAATTCAGCAAAACCAACGAAATCGTTCGTTCTTCTTTCACCATTCTTCCTATCATACCAGTCAAAAATAGGTTCTTCCTCGGGGTGCACTTTTTTGTTCTGAGCTTCGACAGCCTTGTCCTGCAAAGCAACCAGCTCCTTATCAAGTGCGGCCACCATATCATTGCCTTCTTTACATAAAACTATGAATTGATTAATTAATTTGATAATTTCTTTTGCTTGTAGTTTAGACATTCTCGGTCCTCCTTACTTTAACTATCCTTCCTTTTTTTGCGCGGCCCTGATTAATCAAGGCGGAAGCATTCGCGCTCACAAGTCGGAGTATCGCTATCAGCGACACCCTTTGCTGAATTCGACTCTCCACTTAATGCAGTGCCTGTAAAGTCACTGCATTGCGGGTGTCATATAGGAAAGACGCCTCTTGATACTGTTACGCCTTTAGTTTTCCTCCAAGCTCTTCTGCTCACAACTGCCATTTTCCAAAGTTTGGGAAACCGCTGACAGTTGCAGCCACAAAGCTTTGAACACTCGATTGCTTTTTCAAAGATCTACTGAGGCCACTGTGGGAGAAGTTAGCAAAGCCAACTCCTGCCACGGATAGCCTGCATTGAGGTGTAGCCACAAAAGCAACGCTTTTTCAAGGCCACAACCACCAAGATTCGGGCATTAGCAAAAAAACATTTACGGGCTAATGCCCTTAAATTTTGCTAACAAGCTGCACCCAAAAAACGGTCACCATCATCAACACTAGGTTTCTGGTCTCCGCGCGCAAGCCCAACACCCTTATCGGAATCAGCGACCATTCTTGCTCGGTGCAATAGTATGATACAGCAGAAGGGTAGAGATGTCAACAAATTTATGGCAAAATTTTTAGGGTTTACTTCCATTTTATGGCAATTTATGTTATAATTATGCATAACGAGGTAATCTTGATTAGGTTAGCCTTGCGCATAATTTGTCAATCAATTTTCATTTTTAATAAGAAAGAGAGGTAGCATATGTCAATTAAAAACCAGAAAATTTCTTTAAAACCCCAGAGGGAAGTACCTAAGCATGTTATGAAAGCAGTAGAAGAATTTTTGGATAATAAATTTCCCAACTATTCCTTTAATACACAAGAAGATCTCATTAGTGACATGAAAGCTTATTATAAAGAAAAGAATAAGGAAACACCTGAGGGACTTATTCAATCCAACATTTCTAGAGCCTTAAAAAAAGCCATGACTCTCTGTTTTTTGAACAGTTCCAACAATCCCTATGTTCTTGTAAAAGAAAAAGGCAAGCTACCCGTAAGCTTTAAGAATAGTAAAGTTAACAAAATTGGAAGATATCACTTCATAAAAATGGACATAGCCTTTATTCCTTTATTCAAGCTTCAAGATTGCTATATCAAGGATTCCCTGCACATAATGTCCCACAACACCTTGGTTTTCAATATTCCCAAAAGTAAACATAAAATTTTTGTCGATACCTTGATTGAACACTTCCCCCCTGATACACTGTGGGATTATTCTTCCTTAGAGAACCATATAATACTGATGTTCAACTTTAAAACAAAATCCCAACAGGCAATATGTGCACTTTTTAAAACATTTTTCAAAATGAAACAACAATACGAAGCCACTAATCCCGATTACGTTAACAAAACAGCAGTACAGCCTAGCGATGCTGCCGACAACAATGCTGAATAGTTATTCCATTATTATACTCAAGCCTATGTAGGCGGGGATAAAGTTCCATACTACCAAGCTAACAAAAACCCTCCAATACCTTTCAAATAGGTATTGGAGGGTTGTCTTTTATATATGTCTATTGGATAGGTCTATTAGGGCCTATCAAACCTACATTAAGGGCCTGTTAAGACGCCATATAATCCAAAAGCTCTGCTGGAGTTATAACACTGATAGGTGCCTTTGCATAGTCCTTAATATTGCGAGTGACAATGTAATCCACAGCAGCGTTTTTGGCCGTTTCTACCATAATAGCATCTTCATAGTCAGTAATGGGCGAAAACAGTGCATCCTTGCAGTCCTTGCTAGTAGTATCCAACAAGCTAAACAACGTGAACAGCTTGGCCAAAATCTCGCGGCTCATCTTATCGCTATGAGTCATCTTACGAGTGAGGTAATAGATATCGGCCACGGATTTTGCCGTTATACAGGCTTCGATCTTCTTATTGGCTACTGCTAAAAAAATCTTCTGAGCATCGTCTGAAAACGGCACTCTGTTTTGTAATGCATCGAGAATAACGCAGGTATCAAGCAGAACAATCATTTAGCAGCCAGCCTCTCTTCCTTAGCCTCCTCAAGAGTCATTTCATTGGGAATGACACCAAAGAGTGACTTAGCAATATCCACTCTATCCTGAAACGGACTGGTGAGCTTGGCAACCACCTTGCCATATTGAGTAATATAGATATCCTGCTCAGCTGCAAGCAGCAGATATTTGTTGAAATGCAGCTTGAATTCGGTTGCTGTAATAGACATTATTAAGCACCACCTTTCTTACCTTCATTATAGCTAAATCGAACGAAATTTACAAGAAAATAATGCTAAATTTGATTATTTATAGAACGAATTCAAAAAGCAATTTCTGGTAAAATTTTGCCTAAAAAGGGCAAAAGACAAGTTCAACCTTACCAAAAGCTGCCTTCCATAGGCAAAAAAATAACCTCCAACCCCTATTTTTAGGAGTTGGAGGTTATTTTTACGCTTATTTTATTATGATACTAATGAGTGTATCACAAGTACCTGCACATTTTTCGCAGTTAGTTGTGATACTTTTCGCCTCTGCTGATTTTAAAAGCACGGTAAATCTGCTCAATCAACAGCAGGCGAATCATCTGATGCGTAAAGGTCATTTTAGAAAAACTCAGCACCAAATCGGCACGCTTACGCAACGCATCAGTATAACCAAAGGCACCGCCAATCACAAATGTGATATGGCTGTTGCCGGCAAGCGCCAGCTCATCCAGCTTTGCCGCCAAATCCGGGCTGCTCAGCTGCTTGCCGATGACATCCAGCAAAATCACATAGGAATTTGCCGGGATAATTGCCAGCAGGCGTTGCGTTTCGCGCTCCAGCACCTGCTGCTTTTCCGCAGGAGATGGATTATCCGGCATACGCTCCTCATTAATTGCCAGCGTTTCCAGCTTGCAGAAGGGTGTCAGCCTTTTGCTGAATTCCTCTATTCCCGCAGTAAGATATTTTTCTTTAATTTTGCCTACACAGGCTATCGTTATCTTCAATTGCCGTAATCCTTCGGAACCTCTTCCAATACCACAGTTCTGCTTTCTCTCTGACCGTTACGCATAATAGTTACTTCGGCTCTGTCGCCTACCTTGCATTTTGACAGAGCAGTGCGCAGGTCAAGCGCAGTCTTTACCTTGTTGCCGTTAAAGCTCAGGATAATATCGCCGGGGCGGATATCAGCCTTCGCGGCCGGACTGCCGGGAACAACCTTCACGAGGAAGATACCGCCGTGCAGATTGATTTCAAAGCCATAGCGATTAGCAATTTCCTGATCCATCAGCGAAGCACCCAGATACGGTCTTGCAACACGACCGCGCTCTGCAAGCTCCTGCAGAATCGGTTTAGCTGTATTGATAGGAATAGCAAAGCCAATGCCTTCAACACCGCTTACAGCAACCTTAGCACTGTTAATGCCGACTACCTCGCCGTCAGCATTTACCAAAGCACCGCCACTGTTACCGGGGTTGATTGCCGCATCAGTCTGAATCAGGTTGAACTTACGCTCGCCTACTTCAATGCTACGGTTCAATGCACTGATAACGCCTGCGGTTACACTGCCGCGAAATTCCAGTCCCAGCGGGTTGCCGATAGCAATTGCCGGTTCTCCGACCTGCAGTGTATCGCTGTCACCAAAGGTGGCAACGGTAAGGTTATCCGCATCAATTTTTACTACAGCCAAATCGGTTACAGCATCGGCACCCAGTACCTTGCCTTTAACGGTACGTCCGTCAGGCAGGCTGACGATGATTTCCGATGCACCCTCAACCACGTGGTTGTTGGTTGCAATATAGCCGGCCTTGTCATAAATAACGCCGCTGCCTGTACCACGCTCCATCAGCTGCGTGCGGTTGAAGAAGTCGCGCACATAAGCCTTGTTGGTGATACCTACGACAGCAGGACCAACCTTCTTGGCGGCAGCTACAATCGGTGTATTGCGCGCTGCGCTCAGCTGCTGCTCAGTCTTGACAGCAGGCTTATCATGCACTGCGGCAGATGTTTTATTGTCGCCGCAGCCGGCAACCAGGATTGCCGCACCTAAAAGACCACAGACAAAAATATTGGCCGATTTTTTCCAGATACTCTTGTTCATCTGTATCCACTCCTTATTTTAAATCTAAGACTGCCGGCAGCAGACTGTCTGCTACCACCCTGTTCTGGGCAGCTACAAAAAGCTCTGTTTCCTGCAGGCGGTTATTATCTTGTAAAATATTCTGCACCGTATCCTGCGCCAGCTGCGGCAGGTTATTGTGCTCGCTCAGGTGCGCCAGCACGATATGCTCCGGCAGACGTTTGAGCTCCGTCAGAAAATGTCCAGCGGTATCATTGGATAAATGTCCCAGCGTACTTAAAATACGCTGCTTCAGATGACGCGGATAAGGACCGTTTTTCAGCATTTCCACATCATGATTGGCTTCGAGCACCAAAGCACTGCTGCCGGCAACCGCCTCACGGATGGTATCGGTCACAAAGCCCGCATCCGTAAGATATGTGCACTTAGAGCCGTTGCTGCGGCTCGTAAAGGTATATCCGTGCGGATCAACGGCATCATGCGGTATGCTGAAGCTCTGCACCTCCAGATCACCGCAAAGCAGGCGGTTATTGTCAATAAGACGGCAGTTCTGGCGCACCAGACTGCTGTCCTTGGCCAATATTGCGCGCCAGGTAAGCACACTGCTATATACAGGCACCTGATAATTTTTTAAAAAGGTTGCCAGCCCACGGACATGATCGACATGCTCATGTGTAATGAACACACCGTCCAGCTCGTTTACACTGACGCCTATTTCCTTCATTCTCGTTGTCAACGCTCTGCAGCTGATACCTATATCAACCAAAAAGCGTTGCTTTGCTGTGCTTATCAAAGCGGCATTCCCCTTGCTGCCGCTAGCCAGCATCACAATCTGAAAGTCGTTTAGCACAACGCCTTCACTCCTATCAATATAACATCTTTATTATAGCAAATTCACTAACTGCTATTGTGGCATTTTGGTAAAAATAACGCTACAAAAATCTGACATAATTACCCAATATATAAAGAAAAGTGTACCAATCAGCTAGAGAATCGGTACACTTCTTTATATTTTAATGCATCGTGGAGCACTTCGGACACAGACCAAAGAAATAGAACTGACGGCGGCTGATAGTATAACCGCTCTGCTTTTCTACATCCTGTGTCAGCTGCAGCTTAACGCCGTCATCCATCAGCGCATCGTCTACCGCACCGCATTTCAAGCAGCGCAGATGATAATGCTCACTGATATCGGCATCATAACGGAAGCTGTCCTCTCCTGTATTCAGAATCTGAATAACGTTGATATCATGCAGAATTTCTACGGTTTTATACACCGTAGCAAAGCTCATAGCAGGAAACTTCGGCTGCAGCTTATTAAACAGCATCTCTGCATTCGGATGCCATGTTTCATCAGCCAATGCTTCATATACAGCAAGTCTTTGAGGGGTGACCTTATAGCCACGCTCGCGCAACAGGTTGGTTAATTCCTGACTTGTAAGCATATTCATCACTCCATTGCCAAAAGAATCGGATACAGCGGTTGTCCGCCGTAAAAGGTTTCAACCTCCCATTCATCATTCAGCTCTTCCACTTCAGCTGCCAGCTTTTCAGCCTGCTCTTCGGTTACATCGGTACCATAATATAAGCTGATCAGTTCATAATCCCCATATGTCAGCATCTTCTGCAGCACTTCCTCCATGCTGCTGCCGTTGCAAACAATCTTATCATTTAAGATACCAAGATAATCTCCCTCATGGATAGCAATACCGTTTACTACGCTGTCGCGTACAGCTACGGTAATGCTGCCACTGGCTGTTTCCTTGGCTTCCTTGGTCATAATAACAGTGTTTTCATCCATGCTGCGTGTTGCATCAAAATGCAGCAGTGCGGACAAACCCTGTGCCATATTGGTAGTAGGAACATAGGCTACCTTGGAATTACCAAGCAGCTTACGCACCTGCTCAGCCGCCAAAACAATATTCTTATTGTTCGGCAGAATAATGTACTGCTCGCAGGTACCGTTTTCAATAGCATTGACAAACTCTTCTACCGGAGGATTCATGCTCTGACCGCCGCTGATAATCTCTGCAGCACCCATTTCATGCATAATCTTGGCAATGCCGTCACCGGCTGCAACAGTAAGCACACCCACGCCATGCTTTACCGGTTGAATATCCTCGGCAGTAAAGAGACGGTTTTCGTGCTGGTCACGCATATTTTCTATTTTGATATCATGCAGTGTTCCCCAAGTCTGGGCCATGTTGAGCGCATCACCGGGATGCTTAGTATGGATATGCACTTTTACAATATCCTCTACCACTGCTACAATCATGGAATTGCCCATGCCCTCTAAGGCCTTGCTGACGGTCTGCTTATCAACATCAGCATCCTTGACGATAAATTCGGTGCAGTAAGGGTATTCCAAATCAAGCGGCTCGCCCTTTTGAATCTGTACCTTGGCACGCGGTGTAACAGGAAGCACTTCGCAATCCTGACCGCGCAGGCCTGCCAGACAGCCCTCGAAAAAGACAATCAGTCCCTGACCGCCGGCATCAACAACACCGGCTGCCTTCAATGCAGGCAACAGCTCCGGAGTTCTTGCAAGCTCTTCCTTGCCGCTGCGGATAGCCTCCAACAGTACTTTCTCCAGGCTTACATTACCGCGAACAGCATTATAAGCACCCTTGGCCATACCACGAGCTACCGTCAGAATAGTGCCTTCTACCGGTTTGGATACACTGCGATAGGCATATAAAATACCAAACTGGAAAGCCTTGCCGATTTCTGTATTGTTCAGCGTCTTTTTACCGGCAACACCCTTGCCGATACCACGCAGCAGCTGCGATAAAATTACGCCGGAATTGCCGCGTGCGCCCATAATAGCGCTGCGGGCAGCAGCGGCACCGATTTCGCCGGCCTCGGCCTCATCGCTCATTGCGCTGATAGCCTTCGCCACGGACGCCATAGTATGCATCATATTAGTACCGGTATCGCCATCCGGTACCGGAAAAACATTTAAATCATTAATAGCTTCAAAATTCTTTTCAAAGCTATGGTAAGCACCCAGCAGCATATCCTTCAGCTGCTTGCCGGTAATTACCTTGCTATTATTCATCTAAACCCCACACCTTTCCTTTCAGGCTTTGCGACGGACAAATACGCCGATAGCACCAGGTCCGAGATGAGCAGCCAAAACGGTACCGATACCTGTAAGCATAGTCGGTACATTCGGGAACAATCCCTGCAACTGCTTTTTCAAATCCTCTGCATCTGCCAAAGCCTCTGCATGAGCGACGAAAATTGCTTCAATGGGTGCCTTTTCAGCAGCCATCTCAACCATGCGCTTCATAACCTTTTTACGGGTACGGCACTTGTCCGCAACTTCCAGTCTGCCCTCTTTATCTAAGTGCACAATAGGGCGAATACCAAAAATACTTCCTATCAAAGCGCCAACTGCGCCAATGCGTCCACCCTTTTGCAAATAGTCTAATGTATTTACACTGAAAAATGTTTCTGTACGCGCAACCATCTCACGCGCCATTTTTTCGGCCTCGTCGATATCCATGCCTGCAGCTGTATGCTTCAGTACTTCCAGCGCAATACCACTGATAGGGCAGGCAGCAGTCTTGCTGTCGATTACACGGATATCCGCGCCCTTTATATCATCCATTACCTGACGCGCAGCAACGCAGGCGGTCTGATAGGTACCGCTGAGTACGCTGTCTACTGTCAGCATAATAACTTTTTTGCCTTCCTGAGCAAGCTTGGTAAAAAGCTCAATTACAACACCAATAGGCGGCTGAGAAGTAATAGGAAGCTTGCCGGTTGCTTCTACCATACCAAATAATTCTGCCAGGGAACGGTCACCGTCCTGCCATTCCAAATCTCCATGACGGATAATCAAACGCAGAATGTGACAACGGGGATCATCTTTCAAAGCTGTTTCGTCTGCTGCCGAAAGACTATCTACGACAACATGTATTTCATCGTGCATATAAGCCTCCTGTTAATTATGAATATTCTCTATATAAGTTATATCCGTTCTTCTCCCATATTATATTATATTGTACCATATTCTGAAAACTATTGCTACATTAACTATAGCTAACTGACAATATTTCAAAAATTAAATACTAAATTTCTAAAAATGGCAAAAAAAAAAGCCCTTACGAAGAAGGGCCAAATGAGGGGCTGTTTTGATGTTCTTAGTATACCATCTTTGTATACAAAATGCAAGAGTTTTTTGTAAATTTTTTTACGTTAGCTGACTAAATTGTCCACGAACCTCAGGCAAGTCTTCTGATTCGTGGACAATTACATTATTGATTATCATAGCCCGCAGTATCAAATCTGCGGCCGCTTACAGCTTATTTGAAGTCTGAGCCCAGCATAATTACACCATCGCAGTCTGCAGCACCGTCACGGCTGATACGCATCTGATGCGCAAAGGGAACGTTGGAAAGACGATTGACAACAGCACCGTTATTAGTTGTAGAAACAACAACAGTATTGGCAATTATTTCGCCGCTGCCGCCGCTGATAACCTCAAAGCCGGCATTGCGCAAGCGTGCGGCAGCCTCCGCGCCTGCTGTCTTGCTGCCGCTGCAGTTAACAAGACGTACAACTCCGCGGCTGTCGGAGGAAGCTTCTTGGGAAGCAGTATTTTTACCTGCATCCTTGTCTTTATCAGCCTGCTTCTTCTTTTCTTCCTTTGCTTTTTCTTCTTTCTTAGCCTTCAGTTCCTTTTCTTCCTTGATAGCTTCCTTATTTTCTTCGCTGTCATCGCCCTTTTCTACCTTTTCCACAGCGTTGTTGTATTCCTTCTCCATCAGCTCAGCTGCAGATTTGTAGTGCTCCGTCATGGTTGCACCCTGCATCTTAACCATCAGCTCACGCAGGTCGGTAATATCCGGCAGCCAGTAGCTGATGCCATCGATATACTTCGGAGTACCAGGAACCATCGCCATAGACAGGCCCTTTTCCTTAACCATGGAATGCAGCGCTCTGCCCAAATCTATCATATCACCAAGAGGCATATCAGTCTTTACCATAGAGGTCAGCTGCTTAGCCAGGCCGGGGATATGCAGCAGCATATCGGCAGAGGTAATCTTGTCGTAAACTGCCATCAGAAAATGCTGTTGGCGGCGGATACGGCCGATATCGCCCTCTTCATCACGGAAGCGTACATATTGAATGGCTGTTTTGCCGTCCAGATGCTGACGGCCCTTTTTCAGATCAACGGTAAAACCATCCCAGGTATCATGATAATACATATCCTTTTCAACATCGATATCAATACCGCCGATAGCATCTACAAGACCGGTAAAGCCTTTAAAATCAACCATTACATAATTGTTGATTTTGATACCAAGCAGTTCTTCTACAGTTTTCTGTGTCAGCTCACGTCCGCCGTAAGCGTAGGCATGGTTAATTTTATCCCAGCCGTGACCGTCAATGCGTACACGTGTATCACGCGGTACCGAAAGCAGGGAAGCGCTTTTGTTGCTGCTGTCGAACATTACGACAAAAAGTGTATCACTGCGGCCCACATCATCGGAGCGTTCGTCAACACCCATAACAACAATATTCTTTTTCAGATTCAGCCTGTCTGTCGGCGCAAGATTATCCAATCCCGTTTCCGGAAAGAAATAACCGAAGGCAATATAGCCTACTACACAGATAGCTGTTACAATCATTAAAATTTTTGTCTGGAGAATGCTTTTCATCCTTATATAACCTCTCAATCAATTTCTTCTGCCAGATATTCCGTCAGCTCCTTGCGGCTACGGTACAGGAAAGCATACAGCATGCGTGCGGTCAGGCCCCAGATAACCTTATCCTCATACAGGTAAAAATACACATAATAGGACTTATTCATGCGCCAGCCACGCTTGCGCTGCGGCACTAGGTCAAACGGAAAATCATCACCGGGATGGTCTGCCAGCTGCACGGAGCCACGCCTTGGCTTTTGCTCCAAAAGCATCTTTAGGGGTACAGTAAAGATGCGCTCTACCTCGCTTTTGCTGTACGTAATCTTGCTGATATCATCAATCAGACCAACAAAGGGGTGGATAATCGGTCCGTTATGCGTCACCAGACAATCCAGTTCACCGCAGATGGTGATATTCTCCGGCTTCAGGCCAAGCTCCTCGCAGGTTTCGCGCACTGCGGTATTGCGAAAGCTGTTATCCTCACATTCGTACTTGCCGCCGGGGAAACACACCTCACCCGGCTGACTGCGCAGCGTATGTGCCCTTTCCTCAAACAGCACACTGATGCCTTCGGGAGTACGCACTAAGGGCAGCAGCACAGCAGCATCCCACAAGCGGTCCAGCTTATCAATGCCAGGAGCACGGCGATGCAGACGTTCAAACAATACATACTGTAATTTTTCCATCTCATTCATAATAACACCTTATTTTAACACCTTCGCCAGAAAATGAAAATAGTATTTATAAATTTCTGCGTGAGACAGGTGTTTTCCTGCCGCCAAATGTAACTAAGCTGTAAAATTCAGGTAACAATCCTTAAAAAATACATTATTTACACTGTTTACGGCAAAAGGAAAGCGCCAGCCGCTAACGCAGCTGACGCCAAGGGAAAGACAGATTTAATTAGTACAGAGGAGCTTCAGCTTCTGCATGCTTTTTTTCGCTCTTGTCAACCAGCAGAGTTACAGCAGCATCGCCTGTGATGTTAACAGAGGTACGCGGCATATCCAGGATACGGTCGATACCTGCGATAAGAGCAGAGCCTTCCAGCGGCAGACCAAGGCTGGTCAGAATCATGGTCAACATGATGAAGCCTGCGCCCGGAACACCTGCAGTACCGATAGAAGCCAAAGTACCGGTAACGATAATGGTCATGTATTGGGAAGCAGTGAGGTCAATGCCGTACAGTTGAGCAATGAACAGTGCGCATACACCCTGATAAGCAGCAGTACCATCCATGTTGATGGTTGCGCCCAATGGCAGAACGAAGCTGGAAACTTCTTTAGAAGCGCCCATTTTTTGAGCACAGCTCATGGTCAGCGGCAGAGTACCACCGGAGGAGCAGGAGCTGAAAGCCATCAGGGACGCCGGAGCAATACCCTTAATGAATTGGATGAAGCCCATGCCTGCAATGAATTTGATCATAGAGCCATAAACGAGAACTGCATGCAGGAGGCAAGCCAGATATACAGCGATAACAACCTTCAGCAGCGGCAGCAGAACAGCTGGACCGTTAGATGCAACTACCGGAGTAATCAAACCGAAAACACCAATCGGAGCAACAGCCATGATCATTCCGACGATTTTGTAGGAAACCTCAGCCAGACCATCGATGGTGTGTTTCAGAGCGTTAGCTTTTTCACCGACAACAGTAATACCGGTGCCAACGAAGAGAGAGAAAACGATGATTTGCAGCATGTTGGCTTTAACCATAGCTTCCAACGGGTTAGTCGGGAAAATGTCAATGATAACCTTGGAAATAGGCGGTGCAGCCTTAGCAGCAACCTTAGCGGTATCAACAGCCATATGCAGACCAACGCCCGGTTGCATGATAGTACCGATTGCCAAACCGATAACAATAGCAAAAGCAGTGGTTACCAGATAGTACGCTACGGTTTTAACACCGATACGGCCTACCTTTTTGATATCGCCCAAGCTGGTAACACCGATTACCAGGCTAGAGAATACCAACGGTACGATAACCATTTTGATCATGTTCATGAAAATTGTTCCCAGAGGACCAATCCAGGTCTTGGCGAAGCCGGCACCTTCAGCACCCAGCTCCAGGCCTGCAATAATACCAAGCGCAAGGCCGATTAAAATTTTTGTAGATAAGTTCATTTTTACAACCCCCAGATATTTAAATAAAAAACTGTTAAGATAATTATAGCAACTTATCATGGAAAAGTCCGATTGTATACAGTATTATTGGTTTGTATACAATATTATTTACGACTATCCTGTCGAAGCGCATAAAAATACCCCTGCAGCAACGTGCAGGGGCAAAGGCAAATTATCTTATTTAACTAAAAGCTCATACAGCACTACGGCAAGAGCACCGGGAACACCGAAGAAGCCGGCAATCAAAGCCTTGATAACCGTAATCTTCATGGTAAAGCCCGCCAACAAGCCTACCAGATTGATGAACCACAGCAGCAGTGCGCCGCAGAAACCATTCCACACCAGCTTAAACGGCATTGACAGCAGCTTTACTACCAGTAAAAGCAGCAGTACGCCGCCAATCATCGGTCCGAAGGCACCAAGCGGTGACAAAATAGCATTAAATTCCATATTAAATAACGCCGGTCCTTTCTACATTGTGCGCCTGTTTTCCAGCGCTTTAGACAAGGTTATTTCATCAGCATACTCCAAATCGCCGCCCATCGGCAGACCATGAGCAATACGGCTGACGGTTATTCCTACAGGCTTCAGCAGCTGTGCCAGATAGGTAGCAGTCGCTTCACCCTCTACATCCGAGTTGGTCGCAATGATAATTTCACTGACCGATTCCTGCTGCAGTCGCAAGAGAAGCTCTCTGATGCGCAGCTTTTCCGGACCGATACCGTCAAGCGGCGAAAGCACACCGTGCAGCACGTGATACAGTCCGTGATAGCCATGACTGCGCTCCATCGCCGCAATATCCTGCGGCTGCTCCACTACACAGATAGTAAAGCTGTCGCGCGAGCTGTCACGGCAAATCTCACATACATCGCTGTCAGTAAGATTAAAGCAGCGGCTGCAGTAGTGAATCTGCTCCTTGGCACCGCTCAAGGCCGCCGCCAGCTGTTTTACATCCTCCGCAGGCATGTCAATCACATGATAGGCCAGTCGCATAGCTGTTTTTGAGCCGATGCCCGGCAAACGCCTGAGCTGCTCATATAAATTAGCCAGCGGCCTGATCATTCTTGCCATCAGCTTAGAACATGCCAGGCAGCTTCATGCCGCCGGTAACCTTAGCCATTTCTTTTTCGGTAAGCTCGTCAATCTGCTTCATAGCGTCATTGACAGCTGTCAGAATCATATCCTCCAGCATTTCTACATCCTCGGGATCTACAGCGGTCGGATTGATTTTGATGGATTTCAGTTCTTTTTTACCGCTGACAACAACGGTTACGGCACCGCCGCCGACAGACGTTTCTACAGTACGGCTTTTCAGATCCTCCTGCATTTTCGCCATATCAGCCTGCATTTTCTGTACCTTTTTCATCATTGCCTGCATATTACCCATGCCACCTGGAAACATAATTAAATTCCTCCTTGATATTTACATATATTGATATTATATATTCTCAGAAACATAAGCCAAGACCTGCTAGTCTCAATTTAGTTTCATTGGTCAGATATATCTGTTACGCTGCCGCCCAAAGCATTAAAGGCCTTGCGCAGATTTTCCGGCAGCTGCGCTGCCTGCAGATTTTGCGTTTCGCTTTCGGGCGATTGCTGCACCTCCTGCTGCTTTACAGGCTTTTGCGGCAGCTTAGCCTTGCCCTCAATCACAGCCTCCAGCCTGATTTCACGTCTTGCCAGACGCAGCAGGATCTCCTCGAAGGCTTTGCGATAATCATCCTTGTTCATCCTGTCCGCAAGGAACGGTGCCTTGAAGGCAACCTGCAGAATGTTGTTGGCAAAGCTGAAGACTCTGCCGTTCTTAGCGCAGGATACCATAGAATTCTTCTTTTCGGCCTTCATAATCTCCAAAGCCTGCTTCCAGAAATCCTCACCGGCTGCAAAATCACCGGCATATTCCTCTGTCTGCTGCACTCTGGCACTTTTAGGCTTAGGTGCGGCGTTCACCGCCGCAGCAAGAGTATCGGCAGCAGGCTGCGGTTGCGCTTTAACTGCAGGCTTCTTAGCCGGAGCAGCTTTTGCTGCCTGCACCTGTTCTGCCGCAGGAGCTTGCTGTGCAATCGGCTGCTGTGCTGCCGGTGCGGCATATTCCTGTACGATTGGCTGCTGCACTGCCACAGCAGGCGCAGACTGAGCGTTAACCGGAGTCTGTTGATAAACAGGCATCACACCGCCTGCCAGCTGACGCTCCAGCTGTTCAATTCTTGCCGATAAAGCAGCCAATGTGCTGCCCTCTACGCGGCACAAATCAAGCAGGCACAGCTCCGCAGTAATGCGCGGACGCATAGAACCGCGCAGCTCCTGAATAGCGCTGTGCAGTCTTTCCTCCGCCGCCAGCAGACGATCACGTCCGAATAACGGTGCCAGCTCAGCCAACGCTTCTTTAGCATCCGTCAGATAAATTTCCTCATAGTCAGGAACTGCCAGATAAAGCACCAATGCCCGCAAATACTCAATAAGCTCTGTAAGCACCTGCTTGACATCCTTACCTTGTTCCAGCAGCAGATTCAACGTAGCCAGCGCCTGCGGCAGCTGCCTGCGGCCTATTGCTTCCGTCAACTCGTGCAGCGCTTCACGCCCTACGATGCCCAGTACCTCGCGCACGGTTGCCACCGTAACACGCTTGCCCATGACACCGCACTGGTCCAGCAGGCTCAGAGCATCACGCATGCCGCCCTCAGCCTGAATAGCTATTAAGCGCAACGCACCCGCATCCGCCTCAATACCGCTTCCTGCCGCTACCATAGCCAGATGCTCCGCAATCTCGTCTACCGTCACCCTGCGGAATTCAAAGCGCTGACAGCGCGACTGAATCGTTGCAGGCACCTTCTGCGGGTCCGTCGTCGCCAGAATAAATACAGCGTGTGCCGGCGGCTCCTCCAAGGTTTTCAGCAAAGCATTGAAAGCGCCGGTAGAAAGCATGTGCACCTCATCGATAATATAAACCTTGTAACGGCTTTCGGCAGGTGTAAAGGCTACCTGCTCGCGCAGGTCACGGATATTATCTACGCTGGTGTTGGACGCAGCGTCAATTTCAATTACATCCAGAGAGGTTCCCTGCACAATGCGCTGACAGTTGCCGCATTGGCCGCAGGGCTCGGCAGTCGGCCCCTGCTCGCAATTCAGGGCCTTGGCCAGAATACGCGCCATACTGGTCTTACCGGTGCCGCGTGGACCGGAAAACAAATAGGCGTGAGCAATTTTACCGCTTGCCAAAGCATTTTTCAAGGTTGTTTTCACAGCCTTTTGTCCCACAAGAGCGTCAAAATCCTGCGGACGCCACTGGCGGTATAATGCTACATAAGCCATCACTGCACCTCCCCGGAATTTATTATATACATAATTATTATACTCAAAATAGCCTGAAATGTAAATTGAAGTTTTGTAGTCCCAAAATCCCGTTGAAATAAATATTTTACTAATACACTAAAGTATTATATAATATCTTCAGCAATTTAAAAAGGGAGGCTACAGTCATGACTATACCCGAAATTGATAAAGATTTCCTGCGCAGGCAGCTGCCGGAATTTTCCGGGCAGACTGCCGACTATCATAACGAGAAAATCGGCAAAATTGCCTACAAGGAGTTTTCCGGTTACTTCGGCAGCTTCGCCCAGCGCGACGGCAAAAGCAATATGCTGCGCCTGCGCTGCAGCGCCGGACGCATCACTGCGGAAAAGCTGGCCTTCATAGCCGAGATGATCCGCAAATATAACATCAGCCGCATTCACTTCACAACCGGGCAGACTATACAGCTGCATGATCTCAGCGCCGAGGCTGCCGCTGAAATTTTGGAGCAATGCCTGGATGCGGACATTATTCCCTTCGGCTGTGGCGGTGACTATCCCGGTAACGTGCTCTGCTCACCCTTAAGCGGTGTGGAGCGCGAGGAATATTTCGACGTACTGCCTTATGCCGAAGCAGCAGCGCAATATCTTGTCGCTGCCATTCCCGACGGCAAGCTGCCACGCAAATTTAAAACCGGCTTTTCCAATTCCCCGCAAAATCTTACGCACGCTACCATGCGCGATTTAGGCTTCGCCGCCCGTCCCGACGGTCGCTTCGATGTCTACAGCGCCGGCGGTCTGGGACCTGCTCCCTACATCGGTATAAAAATAGCCGAGGCTGTTGCTCCCGAAAAAATCTTGTATCATATCAAAGCAATGCTCGCCACCTTCCGCGAATGCGGCACCTATACGAAAAGATCCAAATCACGCACCCGTTATCTGCCTGAGCTTTTGGGAGGCAAAGCCGCTTACAAAGCAGCCTACAGCGAACGCCTCCTGCAGGCACTGCAGGAAGGCGGTCTTGATTTGCAGCCTGAGGCAACAAAAATCACCAAGCGCAACTTCAAGCTCATCACCGGCTTCCGCATTACCTCACAGAAGCAGCCCGGTCTTTACGCCGTAAATTATCATCCACAGGCAGGACTGCCCAAAATTGAAAGCTTCCTCGCTCTGGCGGATTATCTGCAGAACGTTAAAGCCGCCGAGCTGCGTCTTGCACCCGACCAAAGCGTCTATATTATCAACCTCACTGCTCCCGAAGCAGCAAAGGTAATGTCGCTCACGCCTGACACAGCCTATAATGCCTTCACAAGCAGCGTGGCCTGCATCGGCTCCACCGTCTGCCAGATGGGCATGGGAGATTCCCAAAGCCTGCTGACAAGCTGCTTCGAAGAAATGGCTACGCAGTACGCCGCCAGTGATGCTCTGCCGCAGATTTATATTTCCGGCTGTCCTTCCAGCTGCGGCACCCACCAAATAGGCGAACTCGGCTTCCGCGGTACAGTTAAGGTCATCAAGGGTACAGCACACCCAGCCTTCACTATGTACATCAACGGCTGCTCACTCCAGGGCAGCGAACACCTAGGAGAAGAAGCAGGCACACTGCTCGCCGAAGATATCCCCTTCGTGCTTTTGGAAATCGGCAAGCATATCGCCCAAAGCGGTCTGGACTTTGCCGCCTGGCAGGCAGCAAATCCTCAAGCCATCGCCACTATCATTGCTCCCTATATGAAAAAAATCGAGCTGCTCAGCAAATAAGCGCAGCACAAAAAAATCCGTCGCACATGCGACGGATTTTCTTCGTTTATTTCCCTGTAGGACCGCAAAGACGGGCTTCCCCACGGCACATGAAAGTATCCGCTTAAGGCTGCTTCCTTCCGGACCTGACCTGGTTCACAGGCTCCCATTGCGCAGGACCCGGCTCTACGATCCTACAGAGAAACAAGCTATATGATTTTATTAAAAAAGCCGCTCAGTGCGGCAGATTTTTAAGTGGCGGAGAGAGAGGGATTCGAACCCTCGGTACGGTTTCCCGTACACACGCTTTCCAGGCGTGCACCTTCAACCACTCGGTCATCTCTCCAAGGTTGAAAACTTTAAACTATTTTCAATTTGCCAGCACAATACGTACCCGCAGTCAACATAACTGCAAGTAGTATTATACTGGCATTTTTAATGAAAGTCAAGCGTTTTTTGTAAAAATTTTTATAAAATCATCAAAAAATTCTTCTGCGGCAGTTTAGGAGAAGGTATCCTCCTCATCACTGTCTTCAGCCGGCAGCAGCATTACCGCACAATCAGAATTCAGAACCACGTTTTCCGAGGTGCTGCCCAAGTCATCACCGTTAGTCATATCGGCACCGGTTTTAGTCATCATAATCAGACTGACATTGTCGCGCTCACAGATAGCGGCAATTTTTTTGGAGGCTACGCCATGTGCAATACGATAATCGGCTTCAATACCGAAAATTTTCATTTCGTCTACCAGCTCTTGCAAAAACATTTTGGCACTGCCGTATTTTTCTTTGTAATCATGCTTGTTTCTGCTATGCTCAACAACATGCACAAACAATACCTTACCTACATATTCACGCAGGCTGCGGATAACGTTCAGCGCTTCTAAGGATTTACGGGAAAAATCGGTCGGTATCAGCACAGTATCCAGCAGATTTTCTGTAACCTCATCTTCTTCATCCTTATTAATCAGCAGGGGAATCATTGTAGCCCGTGCCAGCTCATAGGTAGTGCTGCCCATCAGCGCACGCTTCAAAAAGCCCTTGCGGTGAGATGCTACCAGCATCAGGTCAGCGTCGTTTTCTTCCGCCAGCCTGCTTAAGGTTTCACATGGCTCGCCTGCCGGGGTTACAATGGAAATTTCTTCATAGCCTGCCTGCTCTATATCATTTTTATACCCATCCAATCGGCTGCGTGCTTTTTTAAAGCTGCTACCGTCAGGGTCGGCATCATCGTCATCATCAAAGACGTGAGCCAAAACCACTTCCGTTTCCGTATCGGGGCATAAGCAAAACAGACACTCGGTCAATTTATCAGCCTGCGGGGACAGATCTGTGGCCAACAGGACCTTGGTGAATGTACTCATCTAATTGCTCCTTTAAAAAATATGTAATATATGGATAGTTCGCCATGAATCCCGAAATTCCTGCCTGAGTAAAAACAGCCTGCCTAAAAATACTGCCGCAGCAAAAGTAAAAAGCAAAGCCCTTAAATGACTTTGCTTTTTGTTTCAGTCACGCGCCTTTTTCAGGAGTCTTGCCAGCTCCATAACATTTTCCAAAGTTATATCACTGCTGTTATCAGCTTCCTTTTCCCCTTCGATATCCACAAAAAAAGAACTGATAGGACATTCCAAAATCTGATGCAGCTTAATCAGATTGGGGATTGTCAAACCCGCGCGTCCGTTTTCGATGTTGCTTAAATGCGTCTGAGTTACCCCCAACTCTTTCGCCAATTCTGTCTGAGATACCTTAGCGGAAATGCGCTGCATTTTTACACGCTTGCCTATCAGGCGATTGTATTCCTCTGTCATATTCATCATCATTTTCCTCTTTTCCTAATATATATTCATTATTCCTAATTAAATTTATATAGACAGCATTATAACATATGCGTATTTTACAAGCAATAGTTTTTTAATTTTCCGCAATTTATTTAACTCTGCCTCTATCAAGTTGGCAACATTTATAATGTAGGCGAGGAATATTGTAAATAAAAAAAGCGACGCACTCTTGCATATAAGAGTACGTCGGAAGATATATTAAAATTATTCAGCAGTGCTCAAAAAGAATCAGGCACGGATAAGCTTGCCAGGATTCAGGATATTGTTCGGGTCCATAGCGCGTTTAATAGTCTTCATGATAGACATTTCTACCGGATCGCAATAAGCTGCCAGTGCGTCAATCTTTTTCGCACCGATGCCATGCTCGCCGGAAAGACGGCCGCCCAGACTGTAAACATATGCGTAGCAGATTTTGTGGAACTCTGCGAGCTGTTTTTCCCATTCTTCGTCGGTCATATCCATCTTCAGGCAGTTGAAATGCAGATTGCCGTCACCGGCGTGAGCCAGGCACATGCATTCGAAATCAAATTGTTTGGAAACCTCCATCAGGTGGTTCAGGCAAACAGCGATTTTGTCGATAGGTACAACAAGGTCATCAGAGGTAGAAACCTTGCTCAAAGCCTTGGAGCCTTCCAGACAGCTGCGGCGTACCTTCCATACGCGCTCGTCTGCTTCAACAACGTCGGTTGCACCGCAGGCAGTACAGATTTCGTCAAGCTGCTCCATCTTCATATCCAGCTCGTCCTCGTTAAAGGTTTCCACGGTAACAATAACGTAGCTGCCATCCTCGTAATGCGGCAGACGCTGTTCTGCATAATCGCTGGCAGCACGTACAAAGCCGTTGTCCATAAATTCAACACTTGTCGGATTCAAGCCGGCCTTAACCAGCGCAGGCACCAGGTCGACAGCCTTCTGTACCTCAGTGAAAACTGCAAGGATATCCAGACGATACGGAGCCAGCGGCAGCAGCTTCAGAGTTGCTTTGGTGATGATACCCAGAGTACCCTCGCTGCCCATTACCAATTGGTCGAGGCAGTAGCCGGTGCTGCATTTTTTCAGGCGGTTGCCCAACTCAGCGATTTCGCCGGTCGGAGTAACAACCTCGATAGAATAAACCTGATGACGGGTGGTACCGTAGCGTACAGCCTTGTTGCCGCCGGCGTTGGTTGCAATGTTGCCGCCGATCATGCAGCTGTCTGCACTGCAGGGGTCACCGGCATACAGCAGACCTGCTTCGTTAGCCTTAGCCTGAATATCGGAGGTCAGCGCACCTGCTTCAACCTCCATATACATAGCATCGGTATCGAGCTTAATAATTTTATTCATGCGCTCCATCAGCAATACAATGCCGCCGAAAACAGGAATCGCACCGCAGGATACGCTTGTACCTGCACTGCGCGGAGTTACAGGTACAAGATATTTATTGGCGATTTTCATAACAGCAGCTACCTCTTCGGTGCTGCCCGGTGCTACAACTACCTCCGGCAGATGGTGGTAATGAGCGTCCGGCTCTTCGTCGGTTTTGTAACGCTCCAGAGTTTCGGCATCATTTTTTACATGCTCTGCGCCGACTGCTTTACGCAGCTCCTCCAGAACTTCTTCTGTTACGGGTTTGTAATTTGTCATACTAAAATCTCTCCTTTGCTACTTAGCTACAATGCTACATATTTTAGTTTTACAGCAGACCATTGAGATAGTCTTATAAATTAAAAACCTTGCCTGGATTCAGGATATTATTGGGATCCCAAGCTTTTTTAATTTTTCTCATCAGCTCCAGCTCACCGCCAGGAGTAAAGCGCTCCAGGAAGTGTGCCTTCTTGCTGCCAATGCCATGCTCACCGGAAAGACGTCCGCCATGCGCATAAGCATATGTATAAACCTCTTCCGTAAAGCGGCTTAATTCAGATTCCCACTCCTCATCGGACAAATCCAGCTTACACAGCACGATATGCAGGTTGCCGTCACCGATATGCGCGTTGATACGCAACGGGAAGGGATATTTTGCCACAGTTTTAATGATGTACTGAATCATATCGCTCATTTCATCAACCGGCACAACAACGTCATCCGTTGTGCACACCTTGCTGATAAGGCTCACAGATTCCAGACAGTTGCGGCGCATCGACCAGATACGCTCATCAGCCTCCAGAACATCCACAGCGCCTGCTGCCTCGCAGATATCGCTGGCCTGCTCCATTTTCATGTCCAGCTCATCTTCATTGAAGGTTTCTATCGTAATGATAACGTAAATACCGTCTTCAATATGCGGCGCACCGGGGAACTCAAGATATTCCGATGTTGTCCGCACATTAGGGTTATCCATATATTCGATGCTTGTCGGGTCAATACCTGCTTTCACAAGCTGCGGTACAACGCCGATTGCCGCCATCTGGTCATGGAAAATCGCCAGCATATCTATTTTATACGGAGGCAAGGGCTGCAGCTTCAGCGTCACCTGTGTAATAATACCCAGCGTACCCTCGCTGCCGATAACAAGCTGTTCCATGCAGTAGCCTGTACTGCACTTTTTCAGCGGCGAGCCCAGGTCAACAATGTCGCCGTAGGGCGTAACAATCTGCACAGCGTAGACCTGATTGCGCGTTACACCGTAGCGCACAGCCTTGATGCCGCCGGCATTCGTCGCCAGGTTACCGCCAATCTGGCAGCTGTCGCTGCTCGACGGGTCACCTGCATAAAGCAGATTCTCCGCCTTCGCCGCTGCCTGGATATCCAGCGTACGCACACCGGCCTGTGCTACCATGTACAAGCCTTCCTTATTCAGCTCGATAATTTTGTTTAGGCGTTCCATTAAAAGCACTACGCCGCCCTTGTCGGCAATAGCGCCGTCAACGATGCCTGTACCGCCGCCGCGCACGGTCAGCGGGATGAGATACTTGTTGCACAGCTTCACTACGCCGGCAATTTCTTCGGCGTTTGCCGGAATTACCACTACATCCGGCAGATGGAAGCAGCGTTCGTCCGCCTCCTCGTCCGTCTTATAGCGGTCGAGCGTGTCAGCATCGGTTTTGACATATTTTTCGCCCAACAGCGTTTTTAATTCATCAATAAATTCAGGAGTTACAGAATTGTAATTGCTCATAATATATCTCTTTTTCTAATTTTCATAAAGAGTGCAGAGAAAGTATCAGATGCGAGGGAGGGCGACGACGGCGTACTTCCACGTACTCCTAGGAGCCATCCCGACGCAGATGGTGCTTTATATGCGCTCTTGCTTATGCGTTAAATACCTTACCAGGATTCAAAATCAAATTCGGATCCCAAGCCAGCTTAATCCTGCGCATCAGCTCCAGCTCACCGGCAGGCGTAAACTCTTCCATATAAGCCAGCTTCTTGGCACCGATACCGTGCTCACCGGCTAAGCGGCCGCCCTGAGCGTAAGCATAGGCATAAACCTCTTCGTGGAAGTCATGCACGATTTTTTCCCAGGTTGCATCATCCAAATCGCATTTGCAGAGAACGATATGCAGATTACCGTCACCGATATGCGCGTTGATTTTTACCGGGATTGGGAAGGGATACTTGCTGCCGATATGCATAATTTCTTTAATGGTCGGCGCAATGCGGTCTACAGGCACAACAACATCGTCGGTCAGGGAAACCTTGCTTACAAGGCTGATAGATTCCTGGCAGTTGCGGCGCATTGCCCAGATACGGTCATCCGCTTCCAGAACTTCAACGGCACCTGCTGCCTCGCACAGCTCGTCAAGCTGCTCCATCTTCATGTCCAGCTCATCCTCGCTGAAGGTTTCTACCGTAATGATAACGTAAATACCGTCCTCATAATGCGGTGCGCCCTTAAATTCAATATAATCGGCGCAGGCACGCACATAGGAATTATCCATATATTCCATGCTCGTCGGGTTCAGACCAGCCTGCATAATCTTCGGCACTACGTCAAGAGCCTTGAACGGGTCATCAAAAACTGCCAGCAGGTCAAAGCGATACGGAGGCATCGGCTGCAGCTTCAAAGTTACCTTGGTGATAATGCCCAAGGTACCTTCACTGCCCATTACCAGCTGCTCCATGCAATAGCCTGTGCTGCATTTTTTCAAACGGCTGCCAACCTCCACGATTTCGCCGGTCGGTGTAACCATCTCCAGGCTGTAAACCTGATTACGGGTAACGCCATAGCGTACAGCCTTGCTGCCGCCGGCATTTGTTGCCAGATTGCCGCCGATCAGGCAGCTTTCGGCGCTGCAGGGGTCACCTGCGTAAAGATAGCCTGCTTCGTTGGCCATCTTCTGAATATCAACTGTACGCACGCCGGCTTCGGCGACAACGTACATCGCTTCGGTATTCATCTCGATAATTTTATTCAAGCGCTCCATGAGCAGTACAATACCGCCGCAGACAGCAATCGCGCCATCGGCAAGGCTGGTACCGCCGCTGCGGACAGTCAGCGGCACATTGTACTTATTGCACAGCTTCACAACTGCGGCAATTTCTTCGGCATTGGCAGGACGCACAACAGCCTCAGGCACACGGAAACGGCGCGGATCATATTCCTCGTCGGTTTTATATTGCTCCAGCTTTTCAGGCTCGGTAAAAACATTGGCGTCACCTACTACGGCGCGCACATCCGCTAAAAACGGTTCCGATACGGAATTATACTCTTTCATCATATTCCCTCATTTCTAAATTACATATAGACATCTGTGCGAAAGACAGCAGATGTTACTTATCTAATTTTATATTATATTACAAATCGCGCTGTTTGTCTGTAAATTATGTATGAGAAATCAACATAAAAAGTTTTTCTTGCAGAGAAAATAGGTTTCGCTATATATTGTATACTTCCCAGCACCCATTGCCAAGCAATATAAAAAAGGTTAAGATATAGATAATGAAGCTGCCTTTGCCGCGCCTTAACGCAAGGGCAAAATAAATTTACAGCTATAGGAGAGATGTCTTATGCAAGCTTTATTTGATGCAGTTAACGCAATCTGCGCCAAAATCCAGATTGTTTCCAACTGGTTCTGGGATTTCCCCTGCAATCTCGACTGGTACGGTTCTATCCCCATTCTGGGAAATTTTAGTCTGGCAATTATTTTATTAGTCGGTACAGGTATTTACTTCACCTTCCGCCTGCACTTTGTACAGGTACACAACTTTATCTTCGCTGTGAAGGTGCTGATGCAGCGCAACCATACGCGCAACGGTATTTCCTCACTCACAGCCTTTTTGCTTTCCACCGCTATGCGTGTCGGTCCCGGCAATATCTTGGGTGTAACCGGTGCGATTTCCATCGGCGGCCCGGGCGCGCTGTTCTGGATGTGGGTTTCCGCCTTCTTCGGCATGGCAACGTCCTTTGCAGAATCCACGCTTTCGCAGATTTGCAAGGAAAAGCGCGATAACGAATATGTCGGCGGCCTGCCCTTTTACGCACGCAAATTGTTGAATGATTCTGCCGCTGCCGGCGTTGCGCTCAGCATGCTGTACATTGTTTATGCGCTGCTGTGCTTCCCAGCACAGGGCTTCAACACTATTTCCGCTGTTGGTGCCATCGCCGGCAAAATCTCCGGCGTGAACATTCCCACCAACTCTTCGCTCTACTGGATTTCCTTTGCGGTGCTTATCGTTATCACCGCTGTTATCAGCTTCGGCGGCATCAAAAAGGTTACGAAGGTTACCGACCGCATCGTTCCCGTTATGGCAGTTATTTATGTACTCACCGTCATCGCTTTGACCGTCGGCAACATCGACCGCATTCCACTGTTCTTCAGCTCCGTTTTCACGCAGGCCTTTGCGCCTGATGCTGTTTTCGGCGGTGCCTTCGGTCTGGCGCTCAGCCAGGGTATTAAGCGCGGCCTGATGTCCAACGAAGCAGGCCAGGGTACTATTACCATGCCGGCTGCGGCAGCAGAGGTTTCCCACCCCTGTGAGCAGGGCTGTGTGCAGGCTTTGGGCGTATTTCTTGATACCATCGTTATCTGCACTCTGACCGGCTTTGTCGTTATCATGGGCAGTATGTGGCTCACGGCAGATGCCAATGCCTGGTTTGAGATGGGCAAGCTGGATAAATTCCTCGCCTCCTGCGGCGCTCTAACCGGCGGCAATGACATGCTTTACAGCGTTGTTACGCTGCTCGTAAGCGTTTGCTTCGGCCTGTTTGCCTTCACCTGCCTATTGGGCTTCATGTCCTTCACCGAAATGTGTGCTAACCGCATTTCCAGCAAGGCTTCCTTCATCAACGCTATCCGCGTGCTGTGCCTCATCGTTATTTCCTTCGGCGTTATCACCAACATCGCCGGTATGGATTTAGGCGCGCTCTGGGAATTGAGCGACTTCGCCAACATCCTCATGGTATACTGCAACTTACCGCTGCAATATATCGGCTTTAAATATGTATTGCGTGCCTGGAAGCATTTCGAAAAGAACGACGGTACTCCATTCACCTCCGAAATCGCCGGGCTGCAGTTGCCTGTTTGGGACGCTTTGGCCAAGGAACACAAAAACGAATATCATCACTAAAAAAATTAAGCGTGGCCGCTGCTCGCAGCCACGCTATTTTTATGCCTTATTCACCTTTAAGCAGACGCAAGAACTCTGCTTCATCAATAACCGTTACGCCTAATTGCTGTGCCTTTTCCAGCTTACTGCCGGCCTCCGCACCCGCAATGACGTAATCCGTCTTTTTGCTGACGCTGCCGCTGACCTTCGCGCCCACATCCTGCGCCATCGTCTTCGCCTCGGCGCGTCCTAACGTAGGCATAGTGCCCGTAAAGACAAGCGTTTTGCCGAAGAAGGGATTATCCTCCTGACTGGCAGGCGGTGTAAACGTCATCGTCAATCCTGCTGCCGCCAAGCGCTCCACCAGGTCAATATTCGCCGGTACATTCAGCCAGGTAACGACACTTTCCGCAATCTTATCACCAATATCACGAATCTGTGCCAGCTCTTCCGGCTGTGCCTGCTGCAGCTTTTCCATGCTGCCGAATTCAGTTGCCAGAATACGCGCCACCTTGGCACCCACATGACGGATACCCAAAGCAAAGAGCAGCTTGTCCAGCTCGTTCTTCTTGCTCTCGGCCAAAGCCGCCAGCAGATTATCCGCCGACTTTTCGCCCATACGCTCCAGCTTCAGCAAATCATCCTTGCGCAGGCTGTACAAATCCGCAGCATCGCGCACCAGGCCTGCATCAAGCAGCGCATTGATAACAGAAGGACCGCAGCCGTCTATATTCATCGCATCACGGCTGACAAAGTGAATGAGGCCCTCGCGTCCCAACGCCGGACAGTGCGGATTGGTACAGCGGATAGCTGCCTCCTCACCCTGACGCTCTACGCGCCAGCCGCATTCCGGGCAGACGCTGGGGATTTCTACCTCTTTTTCGTCACCGGTACGCTTTTCAACTACTACGCGCAGTACCTCGGGAATAATTTCACCGGCCTTGTTGATAACAACCCTGTCACCGATGCGGATATCCTTGGCACGGATAAAATCCTCGTTATGCAGTGTTGCACGGCTGATAACGCTGCCGCTTAATTTTACCGGTGTCAGCACTGCCGTCGGTGTCAGTACGCCTGTGCGTCCTACACGCCAGTCGATATCCTCCAACGTAGTTTCAGCCTGCTCCGGCGGATATTTATAGGCAGTCGCCCAACGCGGATCCTTGCCTGTAGCGCCCAAAATACGCTGCTGGTAAACATCATTGACCTTAATAACAGCTCCGTCGGTATCATAGGACAGGCCTTGACGCAGCTCGTTGAAATCGCCGATATATTTAATCGCCTCGTCGATATTTTCGACAACCTTATAATTCTCGCTCACCTTAAAGCCATAGTGCGCCATCAAAGCCAGTGATTCGCTGTGCTTGGGCTGTGCGCCCTCGCCTACCAGATAATAGGCAAAAAAGCTCAGGCTGCGGCTTGCCGTTACCTGCGGGTCCAGCTGGCGCAGGCTGCCTGCCGCCGCATTACGCGGATTGGCAAACTCGCTCTCGCCGCGCTCAGCGCGCTGCTCGTTCAAACGCATAAATGCCTGCCGCGGCATATAGACCTCACCGCGCACATCAAGAAGCTCCGGCACTGTTTCACCATCCGGCACCTTCAGCGTCAGCGGAATGCTGCGAATGGTGCGCACGTTGGCCGTAACATTTTCGCCTACTACACCGTCACCGCGGGTAGCAGCGCGCACCAGCTTACCGTTTTCGTAAATCAGGCTGCAGGCAAGGCCGTCAATCTTCGGCTCCATAACGTATTCCACCTTGCTGCCTGCAGGCAGACCGCTGCGAACACGTTCATCAAAGGCGCGCAGCTCCTCGGCGGAAAATACATTGCCCAGGCTCAGCAGCGGCTCCAGGTGACGCACCTCGGTAAACTGCGAGGAAGCACGACCGCCGACGCGCTGCGTAGGCGAATCGGCCGGAATGCTGTCAGGATAGCGCGCCTCCAGCTCACGCAGGCGCACCATCATGCGGTCATATTCAGCGTCCGTAATCTCCGGCGCATCCAATACATAATATAAATATTCGTTATGACGGATTTCGCGGCGCAGCTTATCGGCCTCAGCCAAATCCGCTGCACGCTCATCAGCAAATAAATCCATTTCTGCCATTGCTTTATCCTCCAAAATTTTTATCCGGAAAGCCGCTGCTTACAGCTTTTCCAGCTTAGCATACTTCGTCAGCAGGCTGCGGATACCGCCGCCGGCAAAAGCAACCGTAACCTCCTGGCCGTCATCCGCAGCCTTAGCGGTAACAATCGTGCCTGCGCCCCACTTTTTATGCATAACCTTATCGCCGACACGGAAGCTGCAGCCTGCCGCCGCACTGCTTTCCCTCGGGAAGAAGCTGGCCTTATGCTGCTCGAACCAGTTGGCGTTTTCCTTAGCAGTAGGCTTGTGTACCTGCTGCGTCATCGCCGGACGCTGCACTACCGGACGTTTGATTACATGCACCAGGTTACGCGGCACCTCCTGCAGGAAGCGAGACGGTGTGTAATACTGCGTGCGGCCGTAGATAGTGCGTGTTCTGGCGTTGCTCAGGAACAAATGCTTTTCCGCACGCGTAATGCCTACGTAGCACAGGCGGCGCTCCTCTTCAATCTCGTTTTCGTCCATCAGAGTACGGGAATGCGGGAAAATTCCTTCCTCCATACCTACCAAAAAGACATTGGGGAATTCCAGGCCCTTGGCGGAATGCAGCGTCATCAGAGTAACTGCTTCCTCACCCAGCTCCGCATCATCAATATCGGCAACCAGCGCTACATCAGCCAGGAAGTTTTCCAGCGTCGGCTCTTCACCGTTGCGCTCGCATTTTACTGCAAATTCCTCGGTTACGCTCAGCATTTCCTTCAGGTTCTCCACACGGCTTTCGTCCTGCGGGTCCTTGCTGTTCTGCAGCTCCTCCAGATAACCTGTTTTCAGCAGCACATCATCCAAAAGCTGTTTTACCGGCACATCGGCAGCCTCGCCCATCAGCTCAAAGAGCAGACCGCTCAGCTCGTCCAGCTTGTTGGCAAAACGTCTGGCAAGACCGGGAACATCCGCTGCATTGGTCACTACCTCGAACAGAGACTGGCCGCTGGCATTGGCATATTCCTGCAGACGTGCCATAGTCGCATCACCGATACCGCGGCGCGGAACATTGATAATACGCAGCAGGCTCAGGCTGTCATGCGGATTATAAAGCAAGCGCAGATATGCCAGCGCATCCTTGATTTCCTTGCGCTCATAGAACTTCGTACCGCCGACCATCGTATAGGCGATACCGCTCTTAATCAGCATTTCCTCGAATACACGCGACTGCGCGTTAGTGCGGTACAGCACTGCCATATCGCCCAGCTTAGCACCTTCATTCAGCTGCAGCTTCTGCATATTTTCAATCACATAGCGTGCTTCATCTCTTTCATCGTTCGCCTGATAGTAAACGATTTCCGAACCGTTGCCGTTGGCAGTCCACAAATTTTTCGGCTTGCGTCCGCTGTTGTTGTCGATAACGGCATTGGCAGCGTCCAGAATAACCTGCGTGCTGCGGTAGTTCTGCTCCAGTTTCACCAGCTTGGCATCGGGGTAATCCTTTTCAAAATCAAGGATATTCTGGATATCGGCACCGCGCCAGCCATAAATGCTCTGGTCGGCATCGCCTACTACGCAGATGTTTCTGTGGCCTGCGGCCAACAGCTTCGTCAGCAGATACTGCGCATGGTTGGTATCCTGATATTCGTCAACCATCAGATAATCAAACTTGCGCTGGTATTTTTCTCTTACAGCAGGATTTTCCTGCAGCAGACGCAAAGCCAGCAGCAGTAAATCGTCAAAGTCTACGGCATTGTTGGCCTGCAGCTTTTTTTGATAAGCATCATAAATTTTTGCCACCTGCTGCTCATAGTAGCCGGAGGCCTCGCGAGCGTAGGCATCGGGCAGCAGCAAGGCATTTTTCGCGTTGCTGATATGGCTGATAATCGCCGGCAGCGGGAAACGCTTTTCATCCAGATTCATTTCCTTCAGCACCTGCTTAATCAGGTTTTTGCTGTCGCTTGTATCGTAAATTGCAAAATTATTGGCATAGCCGTTGAGATTTTCCAGCTCATAGCGCAAAAGACGAGCGCAGAAGGCATGGAAGGTAAACAGCCACACATCTCTGGCCGCAGAGCCTGCCATACGGTCTACACGCTCGCGCATTTCCGCGGCGGCTTTATTGGTAAAGGTAATCGCCAAAATGCGATAGGGACGCACGCCCTGCTGCAGCAGATGCGCAATACGGCAGGTAAGCACCTTCGTCTTGCCGCTGCCTGCGCCTGCCAGAATCAGCATCGGTCCGTTAATAGTCTGTACTGCATCAAGCTGCTCTTTATTGAGTCCTTGCATTGTATCGGTCATCAGTCGTTAGCCTCCATAATATTTCACGGATGCACCTGCATCCTCTTCTTGGGTAAAAATATTTTTGACTTAAATATTATATCACAAAACGCGTCGCTTAGGCGAAGAAAAGCAGCCGCTTTAGCCTAGAGATATACTAGGAAAAGCAGCTGCATTGTGTTAAAATAATGCTATGTAATGCAAAAGGAGATTGTATAAATGACTAAGAAAAGCACCTTCGTTCCCGCCAAGGATTTAAGCAAGCTGTGGCGGGCTATTATAGAATTCGATATGCTGCAGCCGGGCGACCGCATTCTAGTCGGCCTCAGCGGCGGCAAGGACAGCATGCTTCTGACAGCCATGCTGGCGGAAATCAAAAAATATTCGCCGATACCATTCGACCTTGCCTGCTACACCGTCAACGGCATGTTCGCACCCAACTTTCCCAAGGCGGAGTTGGAAGCCTTCTGCGCGCAGTTCGGCCTTACACACTACAGCGACGATGTTGACGTAATGGCGGCACATGAAAAAAAAGGCGGCAGTCCCTGCTTCACCTGCGCCTACTTCCGCCGCGCCGCTACCAACCGCCGCGCACAGGAACTCGGCTTCAACAAGGTGGCGTTGGCGCACCACAATGACGATGCCGTAGAAACCTTCTTCATGAATCTGGTGACCAGCGGTCAGCTGCGCACCTTTCTGCCGGTAACGCCGCTATCGCGCTCCGGCATCACGGTACTGCGCCCGCTGCTCTACTACCGCGAGCAGGAAATCCGCGAGTTGGTGGCAAAACTTGGCCTGAAGCCTATCAAAAACCCCTGTCCTTATGACGGTCACACCATGCGTCAGGACATCAAGGAGCATATCGCAGCGCTCGATGCGCAGTATCCGGAAATTTATGAGCATCTGGCGGCGGCCATGCGTGACAGCGACAGGCAGGAGCTGTGGCCGCCCAAGCCCGGCAAGGAGCTGCTGCAGAAGTTCCACACCTTCTGGGGACGCGGCAGGAAGCAGGCTAAGCAATGAAAACAAAGGCCTATCTTTATATCATCTCCGCTGCTGTCTGCTGGGGTTTAATCGGACTCTTCGTCAGAACGCTGGCAGCACAAGGCTTCAGCTCCATGCAAATTGTTGCCCTGCGTTCGCTGGCAGCGGCAATCTGCGTCACACTGCCGCTGCTGCAGTCAGGGAGTGCTGCCCTGCGCATCAGACTGCGTGATCTCTGGCTTTTCGTCGGCACCGGTATCTGCAGCCTGGTGTTCTTCAACTACTGCTACTTCAACGCTATGCAGCAGACAAGTCTGGCGGTAGCAGCGCTGCTGCTCTACACCGCCCCTGTCTTTGTTATGCTCATGTCGCTGCTGTGCTTCGGAGAAGCCTTCACGCGCACAAAAGCACTCGCTCTGCTGCTCACCTTCAGCGGCTGTGCCTGCGTCACCGGCGTTTTCGGCAGCAGCCTGACGCTCACGCTAAGCGGCCTGCTCTATGGCTTAGGCAGCGGCTTCGGCTATGCACTGTACAGCATTTTCGGCAAGTATGCTGTGCGCAAATATTCGTCACTCACCATCACCGCCTACACCTTTTATCTGGCACTCGCAGCTTCATGGCCGTTGGCGGATTTTGATTATCAGCGTCTTGCAGCTATCAACCTGCAGGCAATCGGTAGCACTTTAGGTTTGGGCCTGCTCTGCGCCGTGCTTCCTTATCTGCTCTACACCAAAGGGTTAGAACAGATTGAGGCAGGACAGGCCTCCATCCTTGCGACGATTGAGCCCTTTGTGGCTGCCGCTGTCGGTGTTATTTTCTTTGCGGAAGCACTGACGCCGGTGAAAATCATCGGCATGGGACTGATATTTGCGGCGATTGCCGTGCTGAATATCAGGAAAGCGTAAAAATAATACCAATATAAAAAGCAATTTGCATCTGTCAAATTACAGTTGCAAATTGCTTTTTCGTTTTATACAGCCAACTACTCCTGCAGCACCTCTACCTTACATTGGTGCTGCTTTGTTTTCTTGGAATAGCCTATCCCGACAGCCAAAATCCGTCCTTGATAACGCTTTCTGCCATCTCCCAGAGTTCCGGCAAACTTAAGTGCATACTGCCTGCGTTTTATCTGCTCAATCGCTTCCTCCGGTGTGTGATCCACCTTCAGCTCCAATATAAGACAATCATCGTTTTCCTGATAGGGATAGAAGATAAAGTAAACATAGCCTGTCCCGGCCTTATCCTCCCTTTGGACATTATATCTGTCACGTGCTGCCAGATATATGAGATTAACAATAGCAGCCAGTTCGGTCTCATTGTTATACGCCAACAGCGGTGTTTCCGTATTGTGCGCAAATTCCAAAACCCTGCTCATTGTAGCGGTATCGCCTTTTAGCGTAGCCTGCAGCATCGCTTCCGATTTTACCGCCAGCTGATGTACGTAGCCCAAGGAATCCTTATTCAGGAGCAGCTCATTAAATTTATCCATCAATTCTTTATTAGGGATAAACACTTTGCCGTTTTCATATGTCAGCAGGCCATAAACAACCATCGCCGAAAAAATCTGTTGCTTTGTATTAAGCTCCAGCAGCATGGCCGCATATTCCTGTATTTTCAAGGGTATGCGTTCACCGGCAGCCATCAGCGCCAAATCATCACGCACCGCCGTCACATTGTTACGGATATAGTAAAACAATTCATCATAGGGACCAGAGCTGGTCCAATAATTATAAAGCTGGTTATTCTGCAAAGCCATAACCACAGAACGCGGATTATACAGTAAATTGCCGGCAGCAGTGTGATAGCCGTCATACCATATTTTTAAGCCTTCACGTGTAACCTGCGGTTGAGCCGTCAAAGCTTGATACTTTGCAAACAGCGCATCTACTTCCGTATCATTAAAGCCAAAAACATCACTATATAATGACATCGTAGCCATATTATATTCCGCAAAGGTATTTAATTCCGAGCCGCTGGTATATTTTGATATCGGCAGTACGCCAGTCATATACGCCAGTTGAACATATACTCTGTCCTTAAGCAAATCCTTTAAGAACAGCAGGTATTTTTTTCTGTCATCTTCGGAAATAAAGGCAGCATGAAAGATTGCATCCCATTCGTCAAAAATGAAAATAAACCTTTCGCCCGTCGCTGCAGTAATTCTTTCCAAATCCTCGGCTACGCCGCCTGCCGCACGATAATCAACATCGGGATACGCCTTATGCAGATCGTTCTTCAAGGCCTCAGCAATATTATCTATATAGCTTTGGTAATCATTGCTGCTGATCCTGCTGAAATCAATATAAATAACATTGTATTGATTAATATGCTGCATAGCCTCAGCATCACGGCCTATATTTAACTGTGCAAAAAGCTTTTTCGTAGCAGCGCTCTTAGTCAGAAATGCTCCCAGCATATTAGCCATAACAGTTTTGCCAAAACGGCGCGGACGTGTGATGCACACATACTTGCCATTGGTACCTATACGCTGCAGCATTTGGCCTATAAAGGCAGTTTTATCAACAAAATATGTACTTTCTGCCATCTCCTCGTATAATACTGCCGGAGAGAGAGTATTTAACAATAATCCCATATTATTCTCCCCCTTTCTGTTTGCCAATCTATGTCATGCTTTAAGTTAAGCGTTATTTATTTCTGAAATTCTCCAACCTATACACCTTTACCTGCCAGCACGCCTGTTCCCGCAGCCAGCAGTCCCAAAAGCAGGCTGCCGCCGCTGTACGCTGCCGCCGCGGCGATATTACCCTCCGTCAGCAGCATCAGGCTTTCATAACCGAACGAGGAAAAGGTGGTAAAGCCACCCAACAAGCCTACGCACAAGAACAGACGCCAAGCCGCAGGCAGCATACCGCGCTCCACAATCAGCGTCATCAAAAGGCCCATGCAAAAGCAGCCTATGATATTTATGGCGAAGGTTCCCCATGGAAGAGCGCTGCCGCTCGCTCTGCTGATAAAATTACCCAGCAGATAACGGCACACTGCGCCCAAGGCACCGCCGACAGCTACACTGATTATTTCCATCATGCACTCTCCAACTGTTCAATATATTGCAGCGTGCGCTGCCAGTCATTCTTCACCGCAGCCAGCTTCGCCTGCAGCTGCGGCAAAGTATAGTCCCCGCTGCGCAGCAGGCTTACAATATCGGCAAACTGCGCCTGCAAGCCTGTCAGCCCCAACGTTGCGCACACGCCCTTCAGGTTGTGCGCATAGCGCAGCACCTCCTGCAGGTTGCCTGCCTCCGCAGCCTCCTCCATCAATTTATAATCATCGCTTGTCAGCAGCTTGCGCAAAAAACGCACATACATAGCTTCACTTTCCATAAAGCGCTCCTCCAGCGCCTCCTGAATATCAATCGCCACATACTGCGGCAGTTCCTGTAAATGCACAGTTTCGCACCCCTTTCTGCTCTCAATGCTGCAGATACGCACTCATCATCTGCGCCAGCAGCTTCATCTGCACCGGTTTCACCATAAAATCATTCATGCCGGCAGCCATTGCGCGTTCCACGTCATCACTGCCGCTGTTGCCTGTCAGCGCCAGAATAGGCACCTTACGCGCATCCTCACGCGGCAATGCTCTGATAGCCTCGGCAGCCTCACAGCCATCCATTTCCGGCATCTGCATATCCATCAGCACCATGCTGATGCTGCCTTCCTCCGAAGACTCAAACAGGTTCACGGCATCCTTGCCGTTGCTTGCCGGCAATACCTCCAGACCGTTCATTGTCAGCAGCTCGCTGATAATCTCCATATTGATATTGTTGTCCTCAGCTACCAGAATTCTGCAGCCAGCAAAATCCTTCAGCTTCGGCATGCTATCCTGTGGCTTGCTTTCCACCTTTTTCACAATGTTGAACGGCAGGGAAATAATTACGCAGGTGCCTTCATCAACACGGCTGCTGATATGAATGCTGCCATCCATACGCTCTACCAGGCTTTTGACAATCGTCATGCCCAGACCGGTGCCGGTAACGCGCGGCACACCAAAACGGCTGTCGCGTTCAAACGGCTTATAAATCTTCTCCAGGAATTTGGCCGACATACCGCAGCCGGTATCCTTGATGACAAAGGTATAATGCACACGGTTGCGCTCATTGCTCGGCTCACGACGCGCCAAAAAGCTGATTTTGCCATGTGCTTTGGTATATTTAATAGCATTCGACAAAATATTATTCAAAATTTGCTGCAAGCCCTGTAAATCGCCGCTCACCATTTCATCTTCTTGCAGCATAAGCTGAGAGTCAAAGAACTTCTGCTCCAGCTCGGCCTGCGCCGCAAAAATATCGCTTGTATCCTGCGCTACCTTGGCAATCATAAAGGTTTCCTGCACATGCTCCACCTTACCGTTGTCCAGACGCGCCATTTCCAGGATATCATTAATCAAGGTCAGCAGCTGCTGGCCTGCGGTGCGGATTTTGCGGATATATTCCTTCACCTGTCCGCAGTCATCCTTATGCAGGTCTGCCAGCTCCGCCATGCCGATAATGCCGTTGAGAGGCGCACGCATATCGTGCGACAGCGCGGAAAAGAACATGTTTCTGGACTTGGCATTTTCGCGTGCTACCCTCAGCGCCTGCTCCGTCAGCTGCAGATGCTCCAGCTCTTTCAGCTTTTCGGCATCCACCTCACGGAAGAAGAAAACCGCTTCGTCCTTATTCAGCAAATCATCACGCATCAGGCGTACATTAAGCCATCTGTATTCCTTGCCGAAGCGATGGCGGAACTCACCGCCGAAGTCATTGATATGCCGCTCCACCAGCTCTTTGATATGCTCACGTGAAAAGCTGGCTGCAAACTCATCGGCAGCCTCCGGCTCCACATTCTTTATCAGCTCCTGCAGTAGCTCATCATAATCTCCCTCCGGCTCCTGCGGCCCCGGACTGGTGCTTTTCAGCATATAATAGCGTCCGGTAACATAATTCACCCTGAACACAGCCAGGAAGGACTTGCTCATAACGCGGATAACCTCATTGATGCTTTGCAACTGTTTGTTCAGCATATGCTCGCGCAGCGCCAAACCGGCAGCCAGCAGCAGGAAAATGGCCAGCGTCAGGCTGAACCACTGCATCAAATCCTCATAATCACCCAGCAGGAAATCATAGGGAATAGTTACGATAGATATCCAGCCCTTTTCCGAAACCTTGTAGTAAACACCGCGCTTGTTGCCCTCGTAATCGGTGATATAAGATACATCACTGCCGGAATTGCGGATTTCCTTAAAAATTTTGTCTACATAAGGCTGCTGTTCTTCTATCGACAGATTGCGGTCATTGATGGTAAACATAATATTACCCGACGGATCGCAAAGATAATAATAGCTGTGCTTAGGCATCTGGTTTTCGGCAAGCAAACCGTTCAAGCGCTCCGGATAAAGATTCAGCGCCAGTACATTGCCATCGCCGAAGCGCACTGCCATAGTCAACAGGCGTTCATTATTTTTACCGTAGGTATATAAATTGGTATAAGCCACGCTGCCATTACTATTCAGTGCCGTCTGATACCATTTCAGCGAAGCAACATCCGCCGGCTGTCCCTCCAGACGCTTGCCGATAAGATGTCCGTGAACGACAGCGCACATGTCAAAACGGCCTACATCCGCATTTTTTTCCATGTAGTCGGTAAAATGCGTCAAAGCCTCCTCCAGCTCCGCATCCGACATATCAGGCTTCATCTCCAGCATATGCGCCAGATTCTGCGCGGCACTGCGCAGCAGCATTTCCTGAGCTTTTATGCGTCCTGTTTCCCTGGTGGCAAAGCGAGCCGCCATCTGCTGCCCCATAATATGCGAATTATCTAATATTTTTTCGCGCACAACATACAGGCTCACCAGAGAAACAAGCAGGAAGAAGGCGAAGATGCCTATGCTGTATAGAGATACCTTTATTCTGTTCCTAAAAAATTTAAAGTCCATAAGCCCTCCATTGAGCCACTGTCAACAAACAAGTGCATATTTCATGTATACATATTTTATTATATAACACCGAACACATCTCTACAAGTGCACACGTCAAAAAGCCGCCTGCAAATATAGGAGTTTCCTCTGCAGGCGGCTAATTAGGTATTTATGTATATATATGCTTGTTGCGTTACTATTGTTGACTAAAATATTGCATTAGGTAACGATGAGGACAAAGTGAGAAGGAGGTTAGGCTTCTGATTTTGTTATCAAAGAAAGAGTTAAATAAACAAAGACTCCTGTTCTTTATCTAAGCGTTTTTGCGTAAGCTTCAAATATTCCTCCACATTATCAATCCCTATAAAATTACAGCCGTTGCGTAATGCTTCGACACCGGTAGTTCCCGAACCGCAAAACGGGTCCAGCACTATATAGCCGGCCTGTGTAGAAGCACGTAATATTCTTTCCAATAAATATTCCGGCTTCTGCGTAGGATGCTTGCCAAACTTCTTTTCCGAAGGCTTGGTAAGACTTCCCGTCCAGACATCCTTCATCTGCTTTCCGCCATTGATTTCTTTCATCAAGGCATAGTTAAAAAAGTATTTTGCTTTTTTATCATCCTTGCAAGCCCAGATGATTGTTTCCGTAGAATGCGTAAAGCAACGGCAGGCAAGATTTGGCGGCGGATTAGTTTTTTGCCACGTGATGTTATTGATTATTCTAAAGCCTTCCTCTTCCAAAGCCATGCCAATCGAAAAGATATTATGGAAAGTTCCCGATATCCAGATGGTGCCGTTGGGTTTAAGCACTTTTTTGCAGAGGTTTATCCAGCGTCGGTTAAATTGATGCTTGTTGGCTAACATGTGCTCTTTATCATCAACCATATCCCACGCAGCCTTATTTACAGAAACCATTTTGCCACTACGGCAAGTAATGCCGTTATTACTTAAAAAGTAGGGCGGGTCTGCAAAAATTACGTCAACGGATTCAGGGCGAAGCTTTTGCAGCAGCTCAAATGTGTCACCTAGGAGCAGTTGTGCATTTTCAGTTTGATAGAATACATATATTCCATTTTCGCACAACTGCCTCATAACAACACTCCTGCTTCGCTCGTCTTGTTTAATATATTAAACTTTGATTATAAAAAAAATTTGCTTATTGAACACTCTAGCGCTTCAGCAATTCTCACCAAGGTTTTCGTTGTAGTTACGGTGATTTTGCCATTTTCCAATCCTATAATAATACTTTTAGATATTTTACTTCTTCTGGAAAGCTCTTCTTGTGTTAACCCCTTCAGTAATCTTTGCTTTCGTATTTGCAAAAGCACTATAATCACCTCTACGCTTTAGTTTAATATATTAAACTTCTTCTGTCAATAGAATGTCTTTAAAATCTTGAATTAATTATAAATGTATAATATACTAAGCGAAAAGGAGCTTTACATCATGGAACTGAAAACATTCATTAATTCATATCGGACAGAACATAATTTAACTATGGAGCAATTTGCTAAATCAGCTTCACTTTCCAAAGGATATATATCAATGCTAGAAAAAGGCTATAATCCCCAAACAGGGAAAAAAATTATACCCTCTATCAGCGCTTTGAACAATATTGCCATAGCAACAGGAACCGACCTGGACCATTTACTAAAAATCATAGATGATATTGAAGTTTCTCTAGATTCTCCGGCTCAGGATTTAATTATTTCTAATCCTCAAGAAGAACAACTGATTATAGGTTATCGAAATTTAACAACAGCCAATCAAAAAGAGTTGCTGGCATATCTTGATATGAAGCTCAATATGCAAACAAAATAAACATTTAGTGTTTTATTAATACAAGGTGAGCAAATGAACTGCAACTTTAACACTGCCTTAACGCAAAGCTATAACAGCCAATCACAAATCATCCGTATCCTGACAGAAAGCTGGGTAAGCGAATACATGTATTGCCCTCACTGCGGAAATGCTTCGCTTAATCACTTCCCCAACAACAAAGCTGTCGCTGATTTCTACTGTCCTAACTGCAATAATGAATACGAGCTTAAAAGCAAAGCTGGAAGCATCGGTCACAAAATTGCCGATGGCGCTTATCATACATTTATTGACAGAATAACCAGCAACAACAATCCTGATTTCTTCATTTTGAATTACAGCAAGCAGCTTTTAACCGTAAACAATCTTTGGATTATTCCTAAGCATTTCTTTGTGCCTGACATCATCGAACAAAGAAAACCTTTATCCGATAATGCTCAGCGCAAGGGTTGGATTGGCTGTAATATTCTTATCGATAAAATTCCCAGTCAAGCCAAAATCGATATCATTCATAACAGTGTACCTGTCCCCCAAGAGCTTGTTCAGGCGCAAGTACAACAGGCATCCTTATTATATACGGACAACCTAAGCTCCAGAGGCTGGCTGTTAGATACATTAAATTGTGTGAACAGCATCAAAACAGAAATGTTTTCGTTATCTGACATGTACCAGTTCGAAACATTGCTGACAATCAAACATCCTAATAATCACAATATCAAAGCTAAAATTCGTCAGCAATTACAGCTTCTCAGAGATAAAGGCTTTATTGATTTTCTGGATAGAGGTATCTATAAGAAAATAGTAAAATAGTTTTTAGTTATTTTCTTGTCAGCTCTCTCTGCACCACTTGCACCACTGCTTTTGGTGCAAACGCAAAAACTGCTCCACACCCCCTAATATATATCCCTGCAAGTAAAGTCTTCGTAAGGGTTCTAAAGCTTTATTTTATGCTGTTTACGGCTAAAATAAGGCTTTTTTATTTATATTATATTAAAGTTTTCGAGCCTACGGTTTTTTAGCAAAAACGCCGAAAAAAGTGGTTCAACTGGTGCAACAGGTGCAAAACGCACCATTAAAGCAGTACAAAAAAGCTGCCTGCAAAAGGACCTCGTCCGTCCGCAGGCAGCAAAATTCATTTTAAGCCATAATTATGCCTGTTCCGCTCTGGCATCAATAGCAGCAGCTTCTTCATCCGTCATATATTCCGGCTTAATGTCACGTCCCATATGATTCAGCATCTTTCTGTCGCTGCGAATCGTAGCGCAGGCCACAGTAGTCAGCATATTGCCGGTAATAGTTGCGGAGGCACCTGCCTTGAAGGCGGTTTCGCCGTCATTGGTCAGCAAAGCACGACCTGCACCCAGACGGATATTAGCCAAAGGATTGATGTAACGGAAGAAGGCCACAGTACGCAGGATATCATCCTCGCTCAGACGCGGCAGATGCTCCAGCGGCGTACCCGGAATCGGCATCAGCGCATTCAGCGGAATAGAATCAATACCCAGCTCAGCAAGGCTGATAGCCATATCAAGACGGTCCTCCCAGGTTTCGCCCATACCGATAATACCGCCGGAGCAGGCGCACATGCCCTCCTCCTTAACCATTTTCAGCGTGTTGATTTTCATATCATAGGTATGCGTGGTGCAGATGTTGGGGAAGTTGCGCTTAGAGGTTTCGATGTTGTGGTGATAGCTGTTGACACCTGCCTCATGCAGACGATGCAGCTGCTCACGGGAAAGGAACCCCATGGAAGCGCACAAATCAATCTTCAAATCACGATGCATAGTTTCATACGCATGAATTGCCTTGTCGAATTCTTCGCCGGTCAGCGCCTTGCCTGCGGTTACAATGGAAAAGCGGTGCACGCCCTCCTCCTGGTTCAGACGTGCCAGCTTTACGATATCCTTCTCCGGCAGGAAGCTGTAAACCTCGCAATCGGTATGGTTATGTGCAGACTGCGCACAGAATTTGCAGTTTTCCGGACAGCGGCCGCTGCGTCCGTTGATGATGGAGCACAAATCCACGCGCTCACCGACAAAATGCTTGCGGATTTTATCTGCGCCTTCACATAAGGCCTGCAAATCGCAGGTCAGAAATGCCTTTAAATCGTCCTGACGTGTCAATCTTCTGCCATCAATAATTTCTTGTGCTAATGCTTGCGGGTTCATATTCTCTTCTCCTTTTTGTAACCTATTTAATCGGTAGGCTTATGCTGTAAAAAAATAAGTGGTACGTTAACCTTGACGTTTTTAACGTTCACCATCTGTTAACCAAAATTATAGCACAGGATAACCTTGAGTGCAAGCAGGAGAAGCGGCAAAATGTCTGCAAAAGCATTTATTTTCTCTGTACCGATACTCTGAAACAGCAAAAAGCTGCAGCCGGACGCCTGTCGGCGCCAAGCTGCAGCCTGCAAATTTTAATTATTTTCGTGCACTCCACTCCCAGATGCGATATTCCAGCCAAGCACAGAATACACCGCTGAAATCCAGCAGTACATCCTTCACCCTGCTGGCACGTCCCGGCGAAAAGGCTTGGATATATTCATCTATTACAGCTACCAAAAGCGCTAAAAAGAGAATATAACCGGTTGCCGTAAGCTTAGGCACGCCCCAGGCACTGAAGCTGCGGCACAGCAGCAGTCCCAGCAGCGCAAATTCGCAGAAATGCGCCATTTTGCGGATGTGATGCTCAACATCGCCCGCCAGATGAATATCCAGATGCTGCGCCAAAAGCTGCGTCAGCGCAGCAAACCAGCTGCTAATCTCGGAAGACTGCTTCAAGGGCAGCGACGAATTATAATAGATAATGCCCACAAGACAGGCAGTGAGAAAAACCCATAAATATTTCATAAAGCTCCCCACTTAATTATTGTATCTGCAGCAAAATCAGATATGACGTGTCAGACACTCCATTACCATCATATTGCTGACAACACCGATACCGCCGGGAACAGGCGTAAAGGCGCTCGCCTTTTCGGCAACTGCAGGGTCAACGTCGCCCACCAGCTTACCGTCAACAGCGTTGATGCCTACGTCCACAATCACAACGCCTTCCTTAACCATTTCCGGCTTCACAAAGCAGGCCTTGCCCACTGCAGCGACGATAATATCTGCCTGCTTTAAAATCTCCGACAGATTGCGTGTACGCGAATGGCAGATGGTAACAGTAGCGTTTTGTTGCAGCAGCAGCACACTCACCGGCTTGCCTACAACATTACTGCGACCGATAACGACAACGTTCTTGCCCTCCAGCTCAATGCCATAGTGCGCCAGAGTTGCCATGCAGGCACGCGGAGTGCAGGCAGCAAAACGGCTGCGGCCCATGAACACATCACCGATATTCTGCGGATTCAGGCAGTCTACGTCCTTGTTCGGCGAAACCGCCGCGCCCACGTTATCGCTGTTGATATGCTTCGGCATCGGCATCATCGGCATAATACCGGTAACGTAACGGTTACGGTTCAGCTTTTTGATGATGCTGATAACCTCTTCCTCCGGAGTATCGGCAGGGCAGGTGATAACCTTAGCGGCACCGCCCAGACTTTCAATCAATTTGACCAGCCTGTCCTTATATACGTGAGATGCGGGATCATCACCCACAACCAAAATAGCCAGAGCTACTAACAGGTCGTGCTGCTTAGCAACAGCAATCTTTTTTGCGATAGCCTCACGGTAAACATCAGCAACAGGCTTACCCCTCATTAAAACAGTTTCCATAGTAAATTCACCTCAAAACAAAACAGATAATTTATTATAGATAGCAAAACATGAACGCAGATGACGCTTTATCCGTCAGACTTTCTTAGAACAAACCGCTGATTACACCATCATCAGTAACGTCAATCTTCTCTGCTGCCGGAACCTTAGGCAGACCGGGCATAGTCATAACATCACCGGTCAGAACTACGATAAAGCCGGCGCCTGCTGCAATGCGGCAGTTGCGGATAGTAATCTTGAAGCCGCTCGGACGGCCCAAAAGTGCCGGGTCATCGGAGAAGGAATACTGGGTTTTAGCCATGCAGATAGGCAGGTTGCCGTAGCCAAGCTCTTCAAATTCCTTGAGGGCTTTATCTGCTTCCTTAGTATAGTTAACGCCGTCAGCACCATAGATTTCTTTAGCGATGGTTTCAATCTTGCCTTTCAGGCTCATATCCAGCGGATAAATCGGCGCAAATTTGCTCTCGCCGCTGTCTGCCAGGGCAATTACTTCTTTAGCAAGGTCGATACCGCCCTCGCCGCCTTTAGCGAATACGTCGGACAATGCTACGTTAACACCGTGCTTAGCGCAGTGCTCGCGAACTGCCTCCAGCTCTTCTGCGGTATCCTGAGCGAAGATGTTGATGGCAACTACGCAGGGAACGCCGAATTTTTTAACGTTTTCGATATGCTTCTCCAGATTTACCAGACCTTTTTTAACTGCCTCTACGTTCGGGGTCTTCAGGTCGGTTTTCGGTACGCCGCCGTGCATCTTCAGCGCACGTACGGTAGCAACGATAACGGTTGCGTCCGGTTTCAGGCCGGCATAACGGCATTTGATGTCAAAGAATTTTTCTGCACCCAGGTCAGCGCCGAAGCCTGCCTCGGTGATAGTATAATCAGCCAGCTTCATGCCGGTCTGAGTTGCCATAACGCTGTTGCAGCCATGGGCAATATTAGCAAACGGACCGCCGTGGATGATTGCCGGTACGTTTTCCAGAGTCTGTACCAGGTTAGGCTTAACGGCATCCTTCAGCAGAGCTGCCATTGCGCCCTGAGCCTTAATCTGGCCTGCGGTAACAGGGTTGCCGTTGTAATCGTAAGCAACGATAATTTTTGCCAGACGCTCCTTGAGGTCGTGCAGGCTACTTGCCAGGCACAGAATAGCCATAACCTCGGAAGCAACGGTAATATCAAAGCCATCCTGACGCGGTACGCCGTGAGCCTTGCCGCCCAGGCCTACTACGATGTTGCGCAGCTCGCGGTCGTTCATATCTACAACACGCTTCCACGCAATACGGCGCGGGTCAATGTTCAGAGCGTTGCCCTGTTGGATATGGTTGTCCAGCATTGCTGCCAGCAGCATATGTGCGGAGGTGATAGCATGGAAGTCACCGGTAAAGTGCAGGTTGATGTCCTCCATCGGCACAACCTGGGAATAGCCGCCGCCTGCAGCGCCGCCCTTAATGCCCATGCAGGGGCCGAGGGAAGGCTCACGCAGAGCTACGATAACCTTTTTGCCGAGCTTAGCCAGGCCCTGTGCCAAACCTACGGTAGTAGTGGACTTGCCTTCGCCTGCCGGAGTCGGGGTGATAGCGGTAACCAGAATCAGCTTGCCGTCTTTTTTATCTTTAACACGGCGGATTAAATCGTAGGACAGTTTTGCTTTATATTTGCCATATAATTCAATATCGTCCTCGCTAATGCCTAATTTTGCAGCAACATCAGTAATTTTCTGCATTTTTGCCTGTTGGGCAATTTCAATATCGGATAACATGTTTATCTCCTCCTATTTAATTGCGTAAAAAACTGCGCATAGTGGCAAAGTATCTTATATAGTTCTTCCCCGAGCAGCTTTTCTCCTGCCCGGGGAAGTAAAATAATATAAAAATTTTTAGTTAAACCACACTTCTACCGTAGTGTTTTCAAGCACCTCACTGCCCGGTGGCGGCTTCTGCTGCCACGCATGACCGCTGCCGTAAGGCTTCAGCTTCAGCTTATACGGCTCCAGCAAATCGACAGTATTGCGCATGTCCAGTCCTTTGAAATCCGGCAGCTTGATTTTGCCGTCCGGCATTCTTTGCAGCACCGGCAGCTGCTTCGGCTTCTGGGTATCCTTCTGTCCGACGGCATTCATCTCCTCGAAAGAAGGCAGGCCTTCGCTTGCTGCGGGCTGAATGCCCTTGGCAACAAGTATCTGCTGTAGCGTATCGCGGAAGATAGGCGCGCTGACCTGCGAGCCGTAGAAGGCTCCCTGCGGCGTATCCAGCATAACCAGCATTGCATAACGCGGTTTATCAGCAGGCACAAAGCCTACGAAGGAAGCAATGTACTGACCGGCAGCATAACCGCCGCCGGCTGCCAGCTTCTCCGCCGTACCTGTTTTGCCGGCAATACGGTAGCCCTTAATCGCAGCAGTCTTGCCGCCGCCCTCGCTTACTACCTTTTCCATCATCTCGCGCATCTGACGTGCAACCTGCTCGGTAATAACATTGCGTACTACCGTCTTTTTGCCTTCCTTGATAACGGTTCCGTCGGCAGCCACAATTTTTTTGATGATATACGGCTGCAGCAGCTCACCGCCGTTAGCAATCGCGCAGATAGCGCGCAGCTCCTGCAAAGGCGTCACCGCAACGCCCTGACCTATAGCCATCGTCGCTACGTCAGGCTCGTACATATCCTTGGGATTATACAGAATGCCTCCCTCCTCACCGGGAAGCTCAATGCCGGTAGGCTCACCGAAGCCGAACTTTTTCGCATAGCTGATAAGCCTGTCCGCTCCCAGCTTCATGCCCAGCTGTACCATACCGGTGTTGATAGAAAACTTGATAACAGTAGAAAACGGTACCGTACCCATGCCTTCGCCGTCCCAGTTGTAAATTACGCGGTCGGCAATCTTGATACGGCCGTTGTCCTGAATCAGTGTATCAGGTGTAATGATTCCCTCCGTCAGTCCCATGCAGCCGACAATCGGCTTAAATACCGAACCGGGCTCGTAAATCATGGAAACGGCACGATTCGTCCATGTATCGGATCTGTACTTACCGAAATTATTCGGGTCAAAGGTAGGACGGCTGGCCATACCCAAAATTTCACCGGTGTACGGGTCCATGATGATGGCTGCAGCGCCCTTGGCCTTGGTGCGTTCCATAGCATCATCCATAGCATCCTCCAGCACGTACTGGATTTTGCTGTCCAGCGTCAGATAGACCGTAGGCAGCTTTTCCTGCTTCGGCTGCAGCTCATGCCCCGGATCATTCACCATTAAGCCTAAAAGCTGCTTGCCTACCGCATCATGCAAACGGGAATAGGTTGTTTCACTGCCCTTCAGCACATCATCAAGCTGATATTCCAGGCCGCTCAGACCCTTGTCATCGGTACCGATAAAACCGAGAATCTGCGCTGCCGCACGCTTTTTAGTATAATAGCGCTTGCTTTCCTCCAGAAAATGCAGGCCCTTCAAATCATTATCCTTAATAATTTTCTGAACCTGTGCTGCTTCCTTCGGCTCCATCGTGCGCTTCAGCCAGACAAAGCGTCCGCCGCCGGTAAAAATACCGTAAAGCTTTTGGGCATCCGTTTTCAGCACCGGTGCCAGCAAATCCGCGCTTAAGCGTCGCACATCTCGCTGCACGGTTTGTTTGTTCTTTTCATCCTGCTCGTCCTGCATCATTTCCGGGTCTGCGTAAAGCGAGCCCGTCATAATACTCACGGCCATCTCCTCGCCGTCACGGTCCACAATGCGTCCGCGCGGAGTGCCGCGTATATACTCTGCCGTCAGCTGTGATTTCGTCAGCTGCTTGAGCCTGTCTGCCTGCACTACCTGCAGCCAGATTAAACGTAAAAACACACCGGCTACAATTACAACCATACATATACATAAGGCTGTAAAACGTCTTTTACTGTCTAAAAAAGCAAAAGGCTTCATTGCTGCCACCTCCTGCTGCCCACGACACGCAAATCATTGCGGCGTTTTTCCGGCGGTTCGGCATCAAGAAGCTGCTGCTTTTCTTCCTCGTCATAAACCGACAGCAGCAAGCCGATTGCCGCCATTGAAATTATCATCGAGCTGCCGCCGTAGCTGATAAAAATAAGCGGTACACCGATAACCGGGAAAATACCGCAAACCATCGCCATATTGGCAAAGGCCTGGCCGATGATTAAAAAGGTAACTCCGGCTGCCAGCAAAAAGCCCTTCTGATCTCGCGTACTGATTGTAATCTTATAAAAAGCAACTCCCAGCAGACAAAAAACAAGCAGCAGAATAAGTGCTCCGAAAAAGCCGTTTTCCTGACAAAAAACAGCAAAAGCAAAGTCGGTATGAGCCTCCGGCAGATAAGCAAACTTTGCTGCGCCGTGTCCCCAGTTGCTGCCTGTAAGACCGCCGCTGCCGATTGCCAGCAGCGACTGCACCATCTGATAGCCCTTGCCCTGCGGGTCGAGCCAGGGGTCAAACCACACATGCAGACGTTGCAGACGATATTCCGAACTTATTGACAAAAGCACAGCGCCGACAGCACCAACGCCAACAATAGTTGTTATCCAGCGTGCAGGCAGTCCGGCAACAATAAACATGCCCATTACCAGCGCCGCAATAATCGCCGCGGTTCCCAGGTCAGGCTGCACAAGAACGCCAAAGGCAGCTATGCCCGTAGCCATTGTCACCAAAAGGCATTCGCCCTTATACAGGCTTATCTTCTCTCCCAGCTTCATCGCATTGCCCAAAAATCTGGCTGACAGCATAATCAGCACCAGCTTAGCTATCTCTGACGGCTGGATAGAAAAAGAACCTATATAAATCCAGCGTGTAGCACCCTTATTTGCTGCTCCCCAAAAATGCACCACTACCAGCATAACCAGCACTATGCAATAGCATATCCACAGAAATCTTTTATTCAGCAACCTTTTGTAGCCTATTTTACGGATAAAATAAATTCCCACAAAACCCAGCACAGCACAAAGGTAATAGCGAAGCAGATAAGACAGCCCGTTATCATACAAGCTGGCACTGAACACATTGATACCACCTAGCAGCAAAAGTACGGCCATAAGAGTAAAAATAGCTTGACGGGGATTGTCCCATAACAAAAATCTCTTCTTCATGGCAAAGACCTAATTAAAAAACTACCTCGCAGAAATTGATTGGCGTTCCCAGCGCACTGAATTTCTGCTCATATTCTGTCTGTACAGGGTTCTCATATTCGGAATGATGCAGGTCATAGCTCAAAGCAATAATCTGCAGGCCGAACTCCTTGAATTCCTCTACGGAAAAATCAAACAGAGCGCGGTTATCCGTTTTAAAGCGCAGGTGACCGCCCTCGCCCAACAGCTGCTTGTACAATGCCAGGAAGTTGCGGTGCGTCAGACGGCGTTTGGCATGACGAGCCTTCGGCCAGGGGTCGCTGAAATTCAGATACAGCTCCTTGATTTCGCCGGGCTCAAACCAGTCCAGCAGGTTTTCGGCATTAGCACAAATGATTTTAACATTCGTCAGCTCTTTGTCCTTCGCTGCCTTAGCGGGGAAATAGGCAATATCATGCTGTGTTTCAATGCCAATAAAGGCCTTATCCGGATACAGCTCTGCCATACCGATGGTAAAACGTCCCTTGCCGCAGCCAATTTCCAGACACAGACGTTTGCCAGGGAACATCTCCTGCCAATGTCCCTTGAACTTATCGATATCATGCAGGAAAACGTATTCTCCCTGCACTTCCTTCATAGCTTCTTCAATCCATGGTTTTTTTCTTAAGCGCATAGTCAGACCTCACATAAAAATATTTTCTCAATTATATATTATACAACAAATCTCCTTAACTTGGGAAAAGAATTATAAAAAAGCCGGCAGCATAATAACTACACTACCGGCATAAGCAGGTGTCTCAATCCTTCTTCAACACGCCCTTTACCTTACGCAGCAAATCGTCGACCTTTTTATTTGCCGGCGAATCGTCATCCACCTCAAAACGACGGCTTTCATCGCCCAGCGGCTTATCCTTGCAGGCCATATTCTTCAGCTCTCCCAGCATTTTGATGCCTTCGATGCGTGCCTCCTCATAGGTTGTTTTAAAGGCAGACAAATCCTCCGGACAGCCTGCTTCCAGCCAGGCATTCGCCACCTTGCCCACAGCGTAGGTCACCGACATGCCCACGGGAATCTGCACCGGTGCAAAGGGAATCAGCGTTGCCAACGTCTGCCCCACAAAGGCACCGCCCAGCGAACCTAAAAGTCCCAGCACAGCACTTTCGGAAAGCTTGATACCACGCAGCTTGGCCAGACGGGTAATCATATAAACCTCGTTCGCCATCAGCGTCATCGTTCCTACTACCGGAGCAACAACGATTACACCGGCACGGGCAGCAGCCCAGCGGCAGATATCCTCCGCCTCTTTATCCGTATCAACAGCATATTTCATTTTATGTTCATCCAAACGCTCTGTCATTTTCTCACCTCATTTATGCAGCTTACAAAGCAATTTACTTTTTATAATTACATTATACAGCAAAGCGGACGGGCGAAACAGTGAGATTATAGTGAAATCGCCGCTACAGTAAACTTTTTCCTTCATACTGACTAATCTCCTGAGCAAAGCAGGAGAGTTTATGGTAAAATATTAGAGTATATATTGATATTCGGTCAAGGTGGTGAGAAATAGTGACAGTGGACAATACGCCTGTCGTAGGACGCTTTGCGCCTACCCCCAGCGGCTTTCTGCATTTGGGAAACGTTTTCTGCAGCCTGCTGGCCTGGCTCTATGCCAAAAGCAGCGGCGGCAAAATAGTTTTGCGCATCGAAGACCTGGACCCGCAGCGCTGTTCCCTCGCCAAGGCCGATGCACTAGCGTGCGAGCTGGAATGGCTGGGGCTGACGTGGGACGAGGGTGCGTATTGCAGCGCTGACAGCGACAGCTTTTTCCAAAGCCGCCGCTGCGATATCTACGCTCACTGCTTCGACCTTTTACAGCAGCAGGGGCTTGTCTATCCCTGCTTTTGCAGCCGCAGCGAGCTGCACGCCGCCGAAGCACCGCACGCCAGCGACGGACGTATTATTTATGCCGGCACCTGCCGCAAGCTGACGGCAGCACAGCGCAGCGCCAAAATGCAGCAGCGCCGTCCCGCCTGGCGCATCAAAGTTGCCGACGAGCTTATCGCCTTTACGGATATGCACTACGGCAGGCAGCAGGCCAACCTGGCGCACGAATGCGGTGACTTTATCCTGCGCCGCAGCGACGGAGTGTACGCCTACCAGTTGGCTGTTGTCATCGACGATGCGCTCATGGGCGTAAATCAGGTAGTACGTGGCTGCGATCTGCTCAGCTCCACACCGGTGCAGCTTTATCTTTACCGCCTGCTGAATCTTACGCCGCCGTCCTTCTGCCACATTCCGCTGCTTACGGATGCCGCAGGCCGCAGGCTTTCCAAACGCGACGGTGATCTGGAAATCGCCGCCCTCAGGCAGCACTTCGGCAGTCCGGAGCCTATTATCGGCCTTCTGGCCTATCTTGCAGGCCAGCTGCCCAAGCCGGAACCTCTTACCGCAGCAGAGCTGCTGCTGCTTTTCCGTCCGGAAAAAGTTCCCCTTGAAAATATCGTTGTACCGCAATTGCTTTGATTGCGCAGGCAATAACACATTACACTGAGTATAAAACCTGGGAGGAATATATAATGAAAAAATATTTAATGAAAATCAAGGTTAATATGCTGATTGTACTTATCATTAGCTTACTCGGCGGCATGGCCGGCAGTTACTTCTTCAATAACCGCTGGTTAGGCCTGATTGTCGCTATTCCCCTGTGCGCTCTGTATATCTATCAGGTATATCAGGTGCAGGCCGATTACCGCGAACAGCACACCAAAAAGAAACACACTAATAAGTACAGATAAGCTAAGGCGTTATATTAAACGACCTGCTGAAGTTTAGTTCTCGGAATAGACTTCAACAGGTCGTTTTGCCGTCTTGCAACATTGTGACTGCATTATTATACGGACGGAGCCTAAACGCTTTGCTCACCGATATTTTACATTTCCAGTTCCATCTGCTATTGGTATTTCTCCACCGCTAGTGTATAATAGCAATTAGGAGGACTTTACTATGCATTTACAAAAAACAGCTCTCGTTCTGGAGGGCGGCGGCATGCGGGGAATGTTTTCCGCCGGTGTGTTTGAAGCCTTTTTGGCGCATCAGTTCACCTTTCCCTACATCACCGCCGTTTCTGCCGGAGCCTGCAATATTTTATCATATATGTCTGCCCAACCGCTGCGCACACGTCAGATTATCGAGCACTACGTCACCGATAAGCGTTACTTCAGCGTGCGCAACTGGATTAAAAGCGGCAGCATCTTCGGCTTTGACTTTATCTTCAAGGAGCTTCCCAAGCAACTGCTCCCCTTTGACTATGCAGCCTACCGCGCCTATCCCGGCGTACTGCAGGTAGCTGCTACCGATATCGTCAACGGCGAAAGCGTCTGGTACGATCAGGAAGCAATGGGTCAGGACTTTATTCCTGTGCGCGCTTCTTCCTCCATGCCTTTCGTTGCACCTGTTGTCAAGCATGAAGGACGTGCGCTGCTCGACGGTGCGCTGCTGGCACCCATTCCCTACCAAAAAGCACTCGACGCAGGCTATGAAAAGCTGATTGTTGTGCTCACACGCAACGAAGGCTACCGCAAGAAAAAAGGCGTACCCAAGTTCCTGCTCAAATCAGTATACAAAAAATATCCTAAGCTTTGGGAAATCATGGAACAGCGCCCCAAGCTCTACAACGAGCAGCTGGAGGCTGTCGAAAAAATGGAACGCGAAGGCAAGGCTGTCATCATCCGTCCGCAGATACCCCTTACAATGGATAAATTTGATATCAAGCCGCATAAGCTGTTGGCGCTGCATGACCACGGTATCGGCTGCGGATTAGCTGCAATCGATAGGATAAAAGAATTAGAGCAGCAATAAATCCTTTTATCAAAACTATTTTCAGTGTATAATATATTCTATAATAAGGAATAACAAACAATCCACTCCTTATTCCTTGGAGGTTCACATGAAAATAAGGTTAGGCGTTATCGGCGAAGCAGAGAACATAGATATCTTTCGGGAAGTTATAGAAGAATATAATGACTACGAAATTGCTACGTTCATTGATGCCGACGGAACACATACACTGAATATTATCGATACCCACCAACAGGATTTTGACTCCTGGCTCATCTTTGACCAGATAAATTATCTGCATATAAAAAATTGGGGCAAAGTACAAAAGCCTGTCTACTACATTCCTTACTGCGGTGCCAGCTTTTATAAAACACTCTGCACTACTATTTACCAAGGCTTTAAAATCGATGAATTAAGTATAGATACAATCCCCTATTATGACATTACCCGTGCTCTGGAGGATATGAAGATAAACTATAACGTTATTAATCATTTATCCGATAAACATGGTGCCTTATCGCTCAACGGATATGCTGCTTTTCATCTTGAACTCTTTAAAAAGGGCATCACTAAAGCTGCTGTCACCAGAAGCTACTTTGTCAAAAACTTATTGGAGCAGCACGGTATCCCTGCTTTCTGTATCATGCCTATACGTGTTACTGTACGCAATATTTTAAACGTAATTTTAACTCAATTCCGTATAAAAAAACTCCGGGAAGGCCAGATTGCCGTGCAGGTATTCAGCTTCAATCTTCTGGGCGATAAAGACAATTTTTATTCCGTGGATGACTTATACAGCAGAGAAATTGCTATTTCACAAAAGCTCATCAGCTACACCAAAAACATCAGCGGCTCATTAAAGCCTGCCAACGAAGGTAATTTTTATATTTTCACCACGCGCGGCAGCCTGGAACAGCTCACCAACAGCTTCACCAGCCTTCCCGAACTGCCGATTCTGCGCGATTTAAGCAAAAGCCTACGTGCCTGCGGTATCGGCATAGGCAACAGTGCCCGCGAAGCTGAATATAATGCCGTCATTGCCTTAAAGCATGCTTGCGCCGATAAAAAGGGCAGCTGGTATGTCGTGCTTGACGACAAAACAATCAGCGGTCCTTTAGGAAGCGCACAACAGATAGATTTTCAGTATGCCTCCGCACAGTTGGAAGAAGTAAGCAAAAAGACATCTCTCAGCCAAGCCACTTTAAGTAAAATTTGCCATGCGTTGAAAATTTACGGACGCGATGAGCTTAATGCACAGGAGCTTGCCACAATACTGCAAATCCTGCCCCGCAGCGCCCGTCGCATTCTCACCTGCCTTACGGAGCATGGTTATGCCAAAGAAATCCGCTCGGAAATGTCTGAAACAAAAGGACGCCCACGCAAAATATATAAAATAAAATTATAAACACTCCTCCAAAGGCTGAGGTTCAGCACCAAACTGTAACCTTAGCCTTTTTATTTTTAAATTATATACACATATATCTCCTATTGACACACTAGGCGAAAAGATGTATTCTTTAATAAAGGTCTTAGCCTTTATTAGTCTTTTATTATTTTGAGGGGGCAAAAACAATGTCAGATACATTATTAGACAAAAACAAAATTTGGCAACAGATAGACGATGAAAAGGAAAACATGCTGCAGCTTTGGCAGGAATTAGTTAACGTTGATTGCGGTTCTGGCAACAAAGCAGGCGTTGACTTCATCGCACAAAAAATCGAAGCCATTTTAAAAACACTTGGCTTTGCTACAACCCAGGTAGAATTTGAAAAAGCAGGCAACACACTGGTAGGTAAAATCGGCGATACCAGTAAAGATTTTATCGTTTTATTAGGCCACATGGACACCGTATTCAAAGACGGCACCGTAGCAGAGCGTCCGTTTAAAATTGTTGACGGAAAAGCCTACGGACCCGGCTGCCTTGATATGAAGGGCGGCATTGTTATCATGCTGACAGCTTTAAAAGTGCTTTTGGCAAATAATTATTCCAAGCATGGTATTAAAGTAATCCTTGCAGGCGATGAAGAAGTAGCTCATTACTTAAGCAATGCTTCCGAAACAATTTTGGCGGAAAGCAAGGGTGCTTTGGCAGCATTTAACTTTGAAACCGGTTTCTTGGATCAGGGTGTTGTCACCAGACGCAAGGGCAGATATGAATTTACCATGGAAGCCTATGGTCGCGGCGCACACGTAGGCAATGACCCGCAAAGCGGCCGCAGCGCCATCATTGAATTAATGCATAAGGGCCTTGATATCGAAGCCTTAACTGATTTCGACAAGGGTATTAACTTTAACGTAGGTTTATTCGAAGGCGGCACAGTCAGCAACGCAGTACCGGACTACGCAAAATTAACCTGCGACACACGCTATACCGACTATGCCTTACTGGAAGAAGTATTGCCCAAATTGCAGGCTATTGCGGCTAAGCAATACGTTCCCGATACCAAAACCGTTCTCAAGACTGTTACAGAATTCCAATCCATGGACGAGGTTCCCGGCACAGCCGCTTTGCTCCAATTAGTACAGGAAGCAGCGGCAGAGTGCAATTTACCTCAACCTACAGCCAAAGCAGTCGGCGGCGGTAGCGACAGTGCCTATGCTACAGTTGCAGGCGTTCCTACAATCTGTGCTCTCGGCGTACAGGGCGTACGCAACCATACGGCAGAAGAATTTGCTGTTGTAGATACTCTCTTCAGCAGATGCAAACTGTTTGCTACTATCATGCTTAATATCTGAGGCAAAAGCTTAAGCTTACAGATGCCTTGTTTACATCTTACATATTATTCTTCCTACATCCCCCTAAAAAGTATCGTCCCGGCATTTTTTTCCGGGACGATACTTTTTTATGCTTATTATATTACCTTTAGTCCTCAATAATCAGACGTCCCTCAAGCTCACGTTTGAGATGCTGATGCGTCATAAAGTATTCCTCGATCACATCACGATACGAAGTCGCCAGCACGCGTACTCTGCCGTTGGCTTCGGCCTCCTCCAGCGTAATATCCAAAAACGGCTTCAGGCTGCTGTAGTGATATTTGCACAGACCAATCTTATAAATCTGCTGCGCTCCCAAGGGTTTTCCCCCAAATGTCAGCTCCTTGAAGCATTGGCCGCTGCGGCTCCATACTACATGCATTCCCTGCGACAGCTGATAAAATTCCGTATGCTCGCCGGTAAAGGCCTCCTCGCGCAGGAAGCGCTTAATCATGCGTGTCAGCTGCTCACCGGTAACCGGCAGCATATACACCGCTTCATCATAGGGAAAGCATTCGGTAAAGTCGCTGTACAGCACTACCGGTCCCAGATTATAGCTGCGGATAGCACCGGAACCCATCAGCATAATATCAATGCCCAGGCTCTCCTGCAGCGCATCCGCTACCAGGCTGCCAAGAGGAGTTTCCTGAATTCGGGAAGGATGCTCCAGCTTGCGGGCAAAGCGGGTAACCAATCTGCCGTACTTTTTGTCTGTCAAATCCTTGTAGTGCATAATGAAGTTTTCCAGGCTTTCATCACGAGGGCAATGGGTTTCATCGATAGGCACGTTCGACCAGGTATAAGTATCGACCGCATTCAGGTCGGTATCTACCATGATATCAAAACGACCGATCTGGTCCGTGCCTGTTCCGGCCTGTACAATCAGAATATCATTAACCTTTACCGGATGCTCCAAAAAGGTATGCGAATGACCACCGATAATAACGTCAACGCCCCAAGCGGGATCAAGCATTGCCGCCAGTTTTTTATCCTCTTCGAAGCCGATATGCGTAAGAATAATCGTAAAATCGATATCGATTGGATTGTAGGTATTACAAATATGGCCGATTTCCTCTGCCGCCTCGCAGATATCTACAAAGGAACCGATTACCTTATCCATCTTCGTCTGCGCCAGTACGTCCTCGGTAATGATGCCGATGAAGAGAATCTTCATACCATCGATATGTGCGATATAAAACGGCTGGAAAAGACGCTTGTTATTCGTGCGAATGTGAAAGTTCGCATTGATAATCGGGAAGTTAGCGCACTTTTCGATAAACAGCAGATGCGCCAGACCGTAATCAACCTCGTGATTACCGATGGTCACAACGTCCGGTCCCAGCAGATTCATAATCTCAATGGTCGATACGCCCTTGTATTCCGCATCGATTACGGAGCCACGGAACATATCCCCGGCGATGCAGTAGATAACATTCTCTTCTTCTTCCCTTACCTTATTGATATAGCCGGAAAGCATGGATACGCCGCCGACGAGCTTATTATCAATTCTTTCAGCCAGGAAATCGCCATGCAGGTCATTGGAATGTAACAGTGTCAGCTTTTTTAAATTTTTCATATTAGCACCTCATTTCCTGCAGTTACTGTATTTTTGGTAATTTTATTATAAGGTAAACCCGGCAATTTGCCCCTACCCTAAAAGCGTTTTTCGGATAGGAATAAGCAAATTTTTTATTATTTTCGGCTATTTTTCCGTCTGCTTTACTTTTTTCCCGATACATAGTATCATATTTTCATCTGAACTTATCAATTTATCCTATATACCGAATTTCACTATAGTCAAAAATTTTCTTGGGCTTTTCTGTCAAAAAGGATTTTCTGCTATGCTAACCTACAGCTTTGCCGATTTACAGGGTGAGAGCATGTACGCTCATCTCTACAAATGCATCAAAAACGATATCACCAACGGTGTCCTCCATGCTGAGGAAAAGCTGCCCTCCAAGCGCATGCTGGCCAAAAATTTAGGCATCAGCCTCATCACCGTGGAAAATGCCTACGCCCAGCTCGTAGTCGAAGGCTATATCTATTCGCAGCCCAAGCGCGGTTACTACGTGGCGCGCATTGAGCAGCAGCCTCTGCCGGTAAAGGCAGAACGCAAAGCAGCGCCGTCACTTAAACCACAAGCAACGGCGCAAAGCGTCAGCTTCGCCAAAAGCAGCGTACCGCCGGACACCTTTCCCTATAACATCTGGGCACGCCTTTTGCGTAACACGCTCACCACAGCGGACGAGCACGCTCTCATCAGCGACACCAGCGCCGGCGGCGTTTTGCCGCTGCGTCAGGCGCTCGCCCGTCATCTTTACCAGTTCCGCGGCCTGAACATTGCGCCCGAGCAGATTATCATCGGCGCAGGCACGCAGACGCTGTATAATCTTATCGTACAGCTTTTGGGACGCAGCCACGTCTATGCGCTGGAAAACCCAGGCTATCCGCAGTTGGCAGCAGCTTATCAGGCCAACGATGTTTTCTGCCGTTATCTGCCGATGGATGCCCATGGTATCCGCGCCGATGTTCTGGAAAACAGCGGTGCCGATATTCTGCACATCAGCCCTTCGCACCAGTTCCCTACCGGCATTGTTATGCCTGTCAGCCGCCGCTACGAATTGCTGCACTGGGCAGCAAAAAAAAGCAGCCGTTATATCATCGAAGATGATTACGACTGCGAATTCCGCCTGTTCGGCAAGCCTATTCCGCCATTGCAGAGCATTGATACCGAAGAAAAGGTTATCTATATCAACACCTTTTCCAAAACGCTGGCACCAACCTTCCGTATCAGCTACATGCTGCTGCCACCGCACCTGGCATCGCTGTTTTATGACAAACTCGGATTTTATTCCTGTACTGTATCTAATTTTGAGCAGTTTACGCTCGCTAAATTTATCGAGGACGGTTATTTTGAACGCCACATCAACAGAATGCGCACCTACTACCGCAGCAAGCGCGACCGTCTGCTGCAGTATCTCACGCAGTCCGACGCTGCACCCGCACTTACGGTAGAAGGCGAGGACAGCGGTCTGCATTTTCTGCTGCATCTTGCTACCGATGCCAAGGATTCTCAGCTTGTGCAGGCTGCAGCAGCCAAGGGCATCCAGATTAAATTTCTTTCGGACTATTATCACGAAAAGGTTGGCGACAGCTCGCACACCCTGCTGATGAATTACACCGGTCTGGCGGATGATAAGCTGTATCCGGCCTTAGACACACTGTTTACCGTGCTGAAGCCTTATCTGAAGCTGTAATTATTTCGCAACACACAGGCTGACAAAATATTCGTGGATGCCCGTGCTTTTGGCTACGTCAAGCTCCGGATGAAAGGCCAGATCCAGCTGCTTGCCGTACTGTGCCGCCACAATATGCTCATCTACAGCAGCAAGCACCTCTACGCCATCCCCCACGCTGTCAATATACGGCGCACGGATGAAGGTCATCGGCACCTTGCCCAGCTTACCGAATTCTGCCTCGGTAAAAAAGCTGCCCAGCTGCCTGCCGTAAGCATTACGCTTCACAGTAATCGGCATAGTGGCCAAGTGCAACTTGCTGTCGTTCGTCAGCTTTTCCGCCAACAGAATCATACCTGCGCAGGTTGCCAGTACCGGCAAGCCCTGCGCTATTTTTTCTGCAGCGGTGCAAACATACCAAGCTCATGCAGCAGCTTGCCCTGCACCGTACTTTCGCCGCCCGGCAGGACGATGCCGTCCAAGGGCTGCTCCAAATCCGGCAACTGACGCAGCTCTACAGCTTCCGCGCCCAGCTGACGCAAGGCCTGCACGTGCTCAATAAACGCACCCTGCAGTGCTAAAACGACGATTTTCATTATTTACCACGCTCCGCCATCAGCAGCTGAATTTCCTGCTCGTTGATGCCAACCATAGCTTCGCCCAAATCCTCGGACAGCTCTGCCAGCATCTTAGCATCGTTGAAATTGGTTACTGCTTTAACAATAGCCTGCGCACGCTTTGCCGGGTCGCCGGATTTGAAAATACCGGAGCCTACGAATACGCCCTCGGCACCCAGCTGCATCATCAGTGCTGCATCCGCAGGAGTTGCTACGCCGCCTGCTGCACGGATATCGGCAGGAATCTTTTCCAGTGCCATAACAGCGCAGGCACCTGCTGCCTCCGCAATACGCGCCTGCTCCAGTGTCGTAACATCCATAATTACGCCGCCCTTTAACATCTGTGCCAGCTGTGCATTTAATTTATAACGTTCGTTCATTGTGAACACCTCCAAAATATATGCAAATAATAGGTTATGTGTAGTATTATACCTACATCTGAGCTTATTAGTATATTCATTTCTCATCAATTTACTATATTCAGTTTTAATATATGTATTCTTCACAGCTTACACAACCATACTGCTAAGCAACGCCTGAAGCGTTGCTGCAGGCAGCAAAAAAGCAGTCGCTCTATCATCAACGATGATAGCGACTGCTTTTGCGTATCTTCAGGATCCCCGTAATGTATTTACATCACTGTATTCTTCATAACAATGACATTGTTACAACTGACGGATGTCATTACTTTAACATCTGGCCTCACATTTTTATGCAAAACTGAACTCTTATTACTGTACTATATTTAATTATAAACACCTTGCACTTTATAGAGCATCCAACAAAAATTTAATGCCGGTAATCAGCACCAGAACACTCGCCAGCTTCATCAAAATGCCGGACTGCAGCCTTTGCGCCAAGGCTACACCGCCCTGAGCACCGACAAAGGCACCCGCACCGATCGCCAGACCGCTGGTCCACACAATATGCCCAAGCATAGCATGCGAAACTAAGCCTGCAAGCGAGGAAACTGCCAGAATGCAGGTAGAAGTAGCAATGGCCACGTGCACCGGGAAATTCAGCACATAAACCATAAAGGGAACGTGGACGATACCGCCACCTATGCCCAAAATGCTGGCTAAAAAACCCACACCGACGCTGCAAAGAACGCCCAGCTTCCAGTTATAGACTTCCGGCACCTCGCCGGCCGTCTTACCCGCCGCATTCTTACTGGCCTTGCGATACATATTTATCGCTGCCAGCACAAAGAAAGCGCCGAACACCAGATAAAAAAGCCTGCCCTGCAGATATTCTGCGGCATAGCTGCCTAAAAATGCACCGGGAACGGTAGCCACGGCAAATTTCAAGGCCGCATCTACGCAAACCTTCTTCTGCCTGATATACCCCCAGGTCCCCGAAACAGCATTCATCAATACCATCAGCACCGAAGTACCGATAGCCAGCTGCGGCTCATAATCCCAAGCAAACACCAGAAGCGGTACAATCACCATACCGCCGCCAATGCCTAAAAGCGCCCCCAATAAACCGACTAAAATACCTAAGGCCAAAAAGCCTGCTACTTCCATCTGCATCCCTCTCATTCTCTCATAATTCTCATTGCAGATTAGCTTAGTTTTTTTAAATCTCTCGTCGGTCAAAATCATCTTTTGACCTGTATTCTCATATATTCCGCAAGTATTCAAAAATAATTGCGGAACAGCAAATATTTTACACCTAAATAATCAAAAAAGGAAGTACCTGTGATATAAATTACTTAGTAAAAGTTAATTTTTCCCAGCAGCCTATATCAGCAGCGTACTTCCTTTATAAATTCGTTATATTGCCTGCTTATTAAAGTAGTCATCAGCACCGGAATCAGCAGAATGCTGTGATTGCGTATTTTTTTAACTAAAGCACTGAGGCCGGCAACAATGGCGCCGGTCTTGGGCAGAATGTTCAACGAACCGCCAACCATAAACAGGAAGGCGATAATGGTGATGCCACCCTTAAAGCCCTTGTTGATGGAAGTAAAGAAATCCAAAAAGCCTGTCGGCTTTTGTGCTACATAATGGAAGGTAGCAGGGTCAACGACCATTTTACCAGTGTGTGCATCAAAGTAAAAGTGGCAGCCGCCACCGGCGACTGCCACATGCATCAGCTTCGCTCTGAAATTATTCGGCAACTACCATAACCTTGAAGGTAGCAGTTACATCGGTATGCAGCTTAGCAACAGCGGTGTATTCGCCTAAGCCTTTAACTGCGGATTTCAGCTCGATTTTACGACGGTCAATGTTCAGACCGGTTTGTTTAATCAAAGCCTCAGCAACGTCTTTGGAGGTTACGGAGCCAAACATTTTACCGTTTTCACCCACGCGTACCTTCATAGTTACTACAACCTTTTCTACCTGCGCGCCCAAAACAACAGCCTCATCCTTAGCCTGAGCTGCACGATGCTTAGCGGTTGCCTGGTCCTGTTTAGCCTGGTTGAGGTTAGCTGCGGTAGCTTCCTTAGCCAATTTACGCGGCAGCAGGTAGTTGCGGCCATAACCTTCGGCGGTTTCTACGATTTCACCTTTCTTGCCTAAGCTTTTAACATCTTGTAAAAGAATTACTTTCATCTGTTCGACACTCCTCTAACTGTTTTTTAGTCAGCGCAATAATCTGCGCTTCTACATCCCTGGCACGTTTATTTGCCAGCTGCACACCGGCCACCGTCTGATGACCGCCGCCACCCAGCTCTTCCATAATTACCTGCACATTGACGCTGCCGTCACTGCGGGCACTTATGCTCAGGGAACCATCTTTATATTCAACAATTGCCATGCCTACAGCTACACTCTCAATGGTAATCAGAGTATCCGCTGTCTGCGCGGCAAGCACGGAAGACATAGTATCATTATCGGCATTACGCATAACTGCAACAGATAAACCGGGTATCGGCATTCTTGCTCCGGCTATCAGCTTAGCCTTCTGCTGTACAAAGCTCAAATCATCCTTAAACAGCTGGCGTATCAGATTCGGGTTAGCACCGCAGCGGCGCAGCAAAGCGGCAGCCTCAAAGGTACGCTCGCCTGTCTGCACATTGAAGTTTTTCGTATCCAGTACAATACCGGCATACAAGGCTGTTGCCTCCGCCGGCGTAATATCCAGCCGGTCATCAAAGTAACCAATCAGCTCCGTTACCAGCTCACTGGTAGACGAGCTGGAAGGCTCCAGATACAGCAGCGTTGTATCGCCGATAATATCCTCGGCACGACGGTGATGGTCGATGATAATGCGGTTTCTGCAAGCCTGCAGCACAGCCTTGCTGGCCGAAAGCACCTCACGGTGATGATCGACGATAACCAAAAGGCTCTTATTGGTAACCAACGGTAAAGCATCGGCACCGCTCCGCATAATATCTATATACTTTGTTTCGTTAGCCGAAAGAATGATATTCTCATTATCCAGCACCTCGGTAATACGCTTATAATAAGCGTTATGCTCGCTGCTGACAATATAGGTTTCCTTGCCCAGCGACAGGCCCAGCTTAGCCATACCAATGGTAGCGCCGATGGCATCATAATCCTCATTAACGTGTCCCATAACAAAGATACGGTCAGCCTGCAGCATCTGCTCATGAATCGTCTGCGCCACGATGCGGGCACGTACACGCGTACTTTTGGCACCGACACTGCTCGTGCCGCCAAAGAACTGCGTATTCTTATCCTTCATAACAACAGCCTGATCACCGCCGCGTCCTAATGCCAGATACAGGCTCTTATTGGCATTGCCGATAAGCTCCTCCAGCGTAACGCCGTCACAGGCTACGCCTATACTTACAGTCGGCGGTATTTTATTACCACTGCGGATTTCGCGAACCTTATCGAGAATCATGAACTTATCTTCCATCATATCCATTACGGCAGACATGGAAAAGCCCATCAGGCTGCTTTCCTTGTTCATGCGGCAGATAAAGCCCTGCTTAGAGGCAGCCCACTTGGTCAGCAGCTCATTGATTTCGCCATTCAAATTGGCCATATTGGTTTCACTCAGCCCGCGCATAACCTCTTCGTAGTTATCAAAGCGCACATAAGCCAGGCACAGCTTATCATTGCTGTATTTCTGGCGCAAAAGCTCATAATCCGTGATATCCGTCAGATACAGCATCAGGCCGCTAGAGGTATTTTCCTTTTTGCTGTGACGCTCCTGCGTTTCTACACTGTAATAGCGCATACGATAATAGTGGTCTTCAATCTGAATAACCTGCTCTCCGTCACGCACGCTCATCAGCTCAAAAGCATTCTGTGCCAACGGCAGAATTTCCTCAGGCTTTTTGCCCTCCAGATTACTTTTGCCTGTCCAGGCGGCAAATAATTCATTTTTCCATTGCAGCTTGCCATCTTTGGAAAAAACTGCAATGCCTACATCCAGCTTGCGCACCGCAAAATGGTTGGTACGTTCAATATTGCGGATAATATTATCCAGATAACTGCTGAAGAAGATTTCCCTGTTAATAAGATTCTGGCGGCTGAAATAATAGATAACGCCAAAAAGAATCAGTGCAGGAAAAATCAGCTTAGGCTGCAGATAGCAGACTAATATTGCCAGCAGCACAATTATCAGCAAATAAATATTAGTATCTGCTTTGGAATTCATATTCCGGTTAAACCTACTGAACATTATTTTCACCTCAAATCCGGCACAGTTGCCGAACTTTACCTTTGTTTTCTGAATCTGCTTGCAGGACGGATTTTCCTGAAGTCCATAACAATATCAAAGGCACCTACATAAACCATAATCTGAGTAAAGATAGGCACTATAAAGAGCAGCGCTATACCGATATTGGCCCACCAGCGCGGCTTGTGCTTTGTTTCTACAAACCAGTACAGCAGCACAATGCCCTGCAAAACCAGCACAAAGCTGCAGACCGTCTGTACATTGACAGACAGCGTATACATCCAGCTTGCCTGATCATGCTGATAATAATAAGTTACCGCAAACAAAGACGCAGCATAAGGCCACAAAATCCAGCCGGGAACCTGCAGCATCGTAAACGGCGGGAAGGCTTCAAAGCTTTCACCCAACTTCGTAAGAATCTTTTTTGCTGCCATGTAGTTCACAAAAGCCATCAACGGCGCACACATCATGAATGCACCCGGCATGATAATGCGCATCATGCGCAGCATTTCAGCATAACCGTCGACAGTCTTTTTGATATCGGCCTCGCTCATGCCATGCTCGCGGTAATAAACCGTCAGCTGCTCCAGGCTTTGGTGGAAGGAGCTGAACATCATCTCAATCGGGTCAATACCAAGTACCCAGAAGCTAAGCACGATATTCAGCACCAACGCAATTACAGCGCCGACACTGCCGTAAAGCATCATTTTCATCGGCGGCAGATGACGTCGCATACACTCGCCTAAAATCAGGCCCAAAAGGCCAAAAATAGCCGCCAGGAAAAAGGCATTAATTGGGCTGATAATCATCGCGATAATCACGGTAGCAACCAGCAGCGTCATAATGCTCCACTTCAGTCCGTGACGGCAGCCGCAGATAACTATTGGCAAGGGCCAGACAAAATTAACAAAAGCACCCAGCACAGGCACATACATACTTATCAAAGCCATAACGATGGCAACGGCAGCTAAAATACCGGCCTCAACCATGGCAGATGTTTTACGAATCACAGGTTATCCTCCTTTATGGATATATTTCTTCAATATATTATTGTACTACATCAACCGCTGAAAAGCAAAGGCTTTACACCCGCCGACAAGCCGTATTGTGTATTTCATACAAAAAATGGTATAATATATATAACATTCTTGTACAGTAATGACTACCGTACATAGGCGTCTTTTATTTTTTCAAAGGGGTTCTTAGCTTGCACAAGCAATATTTTCCGCAGCGCTGCTGCATGTTTCTCGTCGGTATCTTTACCATGACACTCGGCATCGCTCTTTCCTGTAAGGCTGATTTAGGTACTTCGCCTATTTCCAGCGTACCATGGGTTATGAGTATGTTCATGCCCTGGAGCATCGGTGAAATAACCATCGTCATGAACTTACTTTTTATCATCGCCCAGCCCATCCTGCTGCGGCAATTTTACTGGCGTAAGCTGTTGGGCCAGCTGGCAACACTGCTCGCCTTCGGCTACTGCATAGATTTTTCGATGAGCCTGTTGAGCTGGGTAGCACCAGATACCTTGTTTTGGCAATGGTTTGACTGTATTCTTAGCACTATTCTTCTGGCCTTCGGCGTATTTCTCTGCATCCGCGCTAAAATTTTTGTTGCTGCCGGTGAGGGCCTCGTACTGGTTATTTCTTTTATCAGCAAAATTAGATTCAGCATCATCAAAAACTGCTTCGACTGCACGCTCGTCGCTATCAGCCTGGCAATTTCCTTTATGCACTTCGGTGCTATGCGCGGCGTAGGCGTAGGCACGATTGCCGCAGCCATCCTCGTTGGCCGCTGGATACAGCTTTACAGCAACAGGCTACATATTTTCGACAAATGGAGCATTTTAGAGTAATTTTAGAGTAAGATTTTTCTTACTCTAATTTATTTACTTAAATTTTCTGAATTTTTCTTGTATTCTGTTAGATTATGTGCTATAATCCATTACAACAGCTGTTAGTATAAAATTTATCTAAGAAGGTGCTAATTTATGCTCAGTATTGGTACAGTAAAATGGTTTAATAATACCAAAGGCTATGGATTTATTGAGGCACGCAATGGTCAGGAAGTTTTCGTGCATTTTTCAGCCATCCGTTCCGACGGCTATCGCTGTCTGCAGGAAGGCCAGCGTGTTTCCTATCATCTTTCACGCGGTAAACACGGCCCCATGGCATTGAATGTATCGCCAATTATTTAAGCCTAACAGAAAATCTTGTTATGTGCTTTATGTACTAAAAAACCGGTGGAGGTTTACCGTCAAGTAAAATTCCACCGGTTTTTCTATTTAAGGCTAAGTTATATCCCAGCAACTTTTTATACCAATATCACTCTTCTTAAAGCTTTACGTCCAGAGAAGCGCTCACGCCAACGCCCTGCACACGGTTAACATTTTGATAGGACACATTGTCTACCGGAATCAGCACTTTGCAGCGTACTCCCAAAAGTGTCTGCTCAATCATCAGCGCCGCCTTCACCTGGTCAACCTTTGACTGCGGGCCGGAAACCTGTGCCGCACCGGCACGGCTGCCGTCACCGACAGAAATAACAGGTACTACCTTCGTAGCATCCGTCGAGCTTACACCATACTTGGCCGTTACAGAGTTAATTGCATTATTCAATGCCGGAGCGGTAGCATCTACAGCATAGCCGATAACGCCGCCCTTCAGGACCTTATCCAAAATACCGGCCTGCGCCGCAGGCATACTGTTACCTAAAACAAAACCGCACACAAGTGCTGCCGCAATCCATTTCTTATTTCTCATAACGCATACCTCCTCGAATATTTACTATATTCGACAAGCATCGTCAAAAGCCTTGCAAGCATTCTGTGAAATTAAAGTAACGAGATTGTTACTGCCCGGAACTCGCATTTCCCACTGCCGAACCGTATCCTTAAAGATCATAATACTGATGTTCTTGCTGAGTTATACTTTATTGAAAGAACCAAAGGCTGTTGTACCACCCTGCAGATACAACAGCCCTTATCATTTTGCTTATTATATATTATATTCTCATTTATCTTTCCGCTACCATCAGCCCGTTATCATGAACGCGCAGCGGCACCTTCAAAACCTGACCGGGATAAATATGCTTAGAGTTAAGTTTGTTCGCCTGTTCGATGCGGAAAATAACCTCCCGCACATCCTCACGCGCTTCTGTATGACGACCGGCAATTTCCCACAGCGTTTCGCCCTCAGCGACAGTCACCGTATATTCCTTATAAACAGGTTCGTCAGCAAACACAGCACTATATCCGGCATAAAAGAAACAAGCACAGCAGATAATACTTAAAAACTTTTTCATATCTATCACCACCCAATAAATTTCTGTTTGCTTATATTATAGTGTGCAGCGCAAACTTTGTCAACACTTTTATGAATTTTTGTTTGTTGTTTACCGATTCTTTGCGAACGTATTTCCAAACATCAATATAGTTTATGCGTTATATATAAAAAATCAATGCAGCAAAAAAGGCATCACCTCTTGGCAATGCCCTTTTGCTTAATATATGCTACTCTATATCGAAAATTTTGCCCGGATTCAAAATATTATTGGAATCCAAGGCTTTTTTAATAGCCCGCATCATTTCCAGCTCATCAGGATTAGTGAATTCTTCCATCAGCTGTTTGCGTTTATAGCCAATGCCATGCTCACCGCTCAAGCGACCGCCGTGTGCGTAAATAAAGCGGTACAGCTCCTGCTGGTTGGCTTTGACTCTGGCATCCCAGTCCGCATAATTCTCCTGCTCCTGCTTCAGGATATTCAGATGGATATTACCGTCACCGGCATGACTGGCAATGCGTGTTACCAGCTGATATTTATCGGCCAGACGCAAAATTTCCGCCAGCAGCGCAGGCTCATGATCTACCGGGCAGACAACGTCCTCCTTGCAGACAATCAGACTTTCCGCACGCACTGCTTCGGCGAAGGCCTTGCGTGCCTGCCAAATTTTATCGTGCTCCGCTACCAGCACATCGCCGGCACCGTTTTCCGAGCAAATTTCATCCATCGTACACGCCTTTTCATCCAAGTCATCCTCGCTGGTGCCTTCCACTTCTACGATAAGATAATTGCCCTTGTCACTGCCCTGCAGCGTTGTACCGAGATAACGCTCTACGGATTTGATAGTGATATTATCCATGTATTCTACGCAAGTAGGCATAATACCGGCCATAATCAGCTTGTTTACCGTGCCTATAGCATCCTCAGGGGATTCAAAAACCGCCAGCAGATCCATGCTGTACTTAGGCAACGGCAGCAGTTTCACTGTAATCTGTGTAATGATACCAAGAGTACCCTCACTGCCGATTATCAGCTGCTCCAGGCAATAGCCTGTAGTCTGCTTTTGCAGGCGTGCTCCCAGCTGCACAATCTTGCCGGTAGGACTTACCACCTCAACGGCATATACCTGATGACGCGTAGTACCGTATTTAACCGCGCGGTTGCCGCCGGCATTGGTTGCCACATTGCCGCCGATAAAACAGGAATCCCCGCTGCAGGGGTCGCCTGCATAAAAGGCTCCCTTAGCTTCAGCCGCAGCCTGCAAATCCGAGGTGCGCACACCCGGCTCTACAACTGCGTACATAGCATCGGCATTAACCTCGATAATTTTATTCATCTTTTCGAGCGAAAGCACTACACCGCCGTAAATGGGCACTGCACCGCAGGCAAGACCTGTGCCTGCGCCGCGTGGCACAACCGGGAAGATATATTCATTCGCCAGTTTGACCACAGCTGCCACCTGCTGTGCATTTTCCGCAAATACGACAGCCTCAGGCATATGATGATAGGCCGGGTCAGTTACTTCATCATGGGAATATATTTCCATCTGCCCTGCATCCGTCACTACATTCTGCACGCCGACCAAGGCCTGCAGCTTGGCAATTATTTCGTCAGACAGCTTGTTATACTCCATAATTCAGTCCTCCTCATTTGCAACATTTATATTTTAAACCACTCTATGCTTATTTTATCACAAACAGCGACATTTATAACAGCAAATCTTTTTCAGTGTACCAGCCACATATAAAACGGTATTGCAAAGACCGCCAGCACCGTGCTTACCGCCGTCAGCATGGCAGCATATTTATAATCGCCGCCATAGCCTTTGGCCACAATCGCCGTATTGGTCATCGCCGGCATGGCCGCCATAATTACAAATACCTTTTCCATCATTGGCTCCAGATGGAAAAACGGCAGGATAAGGAAAACTATCCAAGGACAGATTAAATAGCGTCCCAGCATAGCAACTACCAGCTCCTTGCCTACGGCAATTTCTTCCCAACGGGTTTTGCTCATGGCAATACCAATGAACAGCATCGCCAGCGGCGTAGTCATGCTTCCCAGATAATGAAAGGACTTGAATACCGGCTCAGGCAGATTCCATTCCAGCAGTACCATCACTACGCCCAGCATAAAGCCCATAAGCGGCGGCGACATAATGCTTTTCAGTGTCTTACGGCTGAAAAGCGGCATGGTTACGCCATTGCTGCTTGCCAAATCATGAAAGCCGATAGTCCAGAAAAGTGTTGTGTTTACCATGTAGTAAATCATAATATAAGGAGCGCCGGCATCACCGAACAAGGCTATACCTAACGGCAGGCCGATAAAAATTGTGTTGGAAAAGCTGACGCAGATAGAAAAAATTCCTCTGTGCTCCCGCGGAACACCTATCAGACGTCCGAGCAGCCTGCTGATAAAATAGCCTGCCAGCATCGAAATAACCGGTACAATCAGGCCATGTGAAAGCGTGATAAGCTGGTCATGCTTAAACTGCCCCAAAATATTGGTCAGCATATATGTAGGCAGGCAGACATAATTCACCAGACGCGAAATAAGCGCCACACTTTCCTCGCTGAACCAGCCCCTGAGCTCTAAATAAAAGCCGACAGCAATCATCAGCATAATGGTCAGCACACCGTTTAATGCATGTAAAACTATTTCCATTGTTCATTCCCCTCATAAGGCAAAAATTGCCGAAGCATTCAGCTCCGGCAACGAAGATTTTAGTTTTTGGATTTTTTTACTTCTTCCAGTTTGTTTTTCATCCAGTCAATCATTGCTACCTTGCCAAAATCGTGCCAGGTTTCACATTCGGTATTTTTGGCAATATACTCATTCCACTTATCCTGATTAACATTTTCTACTTCCATCAGGTTCATAATGCCAAAACCGCTGCGCCAGATCATATCATCCATAGAAGTAAATTTGCTGTTTTCCTGCAAAAACTTAGGATTGAATAATTCCTGGAAGGATACCTTGTTCAGAATCTTGCCCAATTCCTTATCCTCGGTAAAAATTCCCAGATAATGCTTAAAGGTTTTATCTAATTTATTTTTTTCCATCTTACTTCCTCCAAAAATAGTTGTATAAGGGTATTTTAACACAAAAGTAATAAAATGGCACTAGCATTTTCATATTCGGTGTGCAGAATCATTAATTTATGCCAGCATAACACAGATATGATAATCATTATTGAATTCCTACTAAATTCATAGTAGAATATAGTCATTAGAAAGGTTGTGACCGTAATGAAAATTTCTACCAAGGGACGTTATGCCCTGCGATTGATGCTCGATTTAGCAATCAACCACACCGGTAGCTATATACCATTAAAAACAGTTGCCCAACGGCAAAATATTTCCGATAAATACTTAGAGCAAATTATTCACCAGCTGAGTAAAGCAGGCTTTGTCCAAAGTGCCCGCGGCGCTCAGGGAGGCTATCGTCTGGCGCACACGCCTGATGAATACACTGTCGGCGAAATCCTGCGCACAGTCGAGGGCAGTCTTGCTCCCGTATCCTGCCTGGACTGCAAAACCCCCTGCGATCAGTTTGACTCCTGCATCACCATCGGTCTTTACAAAAAAATTCAGCAGGCCATTGACGGCGTAGTTGACCACACTACGCTGCACGATATGATCAGCGATTACCGTACCAAGCATCCGAAGGCTGAAAATATTTAAAAGCGAGCTAAGCACCCGCATTTTATAGAAAAATAACAAAGCATTAGGAGGACAATAATATGAACAGAGAAGAAGCCTGGAATTTATTACGTCAATATAACAAGGAATCCTTTCATCTGCGTCATGCGCTGACTGTAGAAGGCATTATGCGTTACTTTGCCAAGGAACTTGGCTATGCAGATCAGGAGGAATACTGGGGCATCGTAGGCCTGCTGCACGACCTGGATTTTGAGCTGTATCCCGAAGAGCACTGCGTAAAATCTCAGGAATTGATGCGCGAGCACGGCGTAGACGAAAGCATTATCCGTTCCACTGCCAGCCATGGCTGGGGCCTGACTGCTGCCAACATCAAACCGGAGCATCAGATGGAAAAAGTGCTTTTCGCTATCGATGAGCTTTCCGGCTTAATCGGCGCCGCTGCCCTGATGCGCCCTTCCAAAAGCGTACAGGACATGGAGCTGAAATCCCTGAAGAAAAAATTTAAGGATAAACACTTTGCAGCCGGCTGCAGCCGCGATGTAATCAAACAAGGTTCCGATATCCTTGGCTGGCCTTTAGACGAGCTGATGGAAAAAACTATCGCCGCTATGCGTGTAGACGAAGCAGCCATAAACGAAGTCTGCAATAAACTATGAGGCGCACAGTCTTAATCTGCTCTTTGCTGCTCAGCCTTGCAGGCAGCAGCTTTGCAGCTACAGCCGAGGAACTGCCAAATTATGCTACGCAGCCTACTGTAGTTTCCACCTCTCCGGCTCAACAGGCTGAGCCGACGGAAGCCGAAAGCAGTATTGACACTTCCCAAGCAGAGGAACACGCTGCAGACAATAACATCGTAAGCACTGCTCCTACTGTACCGGCAACGCCAAAGCAGGAAGAAACAGCAGCCGAAGCGCCCACGACAGTGAATGAAGCAAAAGCACCTATGGCAGAAGTGCCAACAACACCAGCTGCTGCAAACACTGCAGCTAAACCGCCTGTTATCAGCAATGAGCCTGTGCCGCCTGCAGATAAGCCCAAGCCTAAGCCAAAGCTGAATCTGGTAGGCAAGCCGCCTCTGCCCAGGCAGTTCATGCGTACACCGCAGGCAAGTGATTTCATTAGCGTCAGCAGTGAAGCCGGCGGCTATAGTATAGCAGTGCCTAAGTCCTTCGGTAAAAATCCGCTGGCAGACCTGCCGCAAGCCGAAGGAGCTATGCTGGTGCGCACTGCAGGCAACACTCTGATGTTGGCAGCAACCGTGCTTGACCCTACGGACACTGCAAGCTTTAAGGCAACAGAAGCTCTGCCGGTCTATGAAAATGCCAAAGTATACTGGCAATGGCAGCATGGCCATCAGTTAATTTGGACCTGCCGCCTGAGTGCCCACAATGATTATCACGGCAACAAGCTGCTTTTGACCGCAGAAGCTCAGCAGAACGGCAAAACCTACCAGCTGCTGTACGTAATGCCTGCGCTGCAGGCAGATAACTATCTGCCCCAGGCCATTTATTCCTTAGACAGCTTTAAATTGAATCAGCCATAAAGAAAAATCCTCCGATAGCTCGCCAGCTACGGAGGATTTTCTTCTTTCTCTCTCGTTAATTATGAGTCCGGGGAGATTAGCTTTGTTGGGACATTGGCTAAAAGCATGGGGTGTTAAAGGTTAAGAAGAAATAAGCAGAGAGATAACACCATATGCAAATAAACTGTATAACTACGAGAATTTCTATGCAAATTGACTTTTAAAGAAAGGCTTTTTTAGTTAGCTCAGCTTTTTCAGATAAGCTTGTCCTTTTTCATGCTCGGACATAAACTGGAACAGGTAGAGGCCGCACAAGAATAAGAAGATATTAGGCAGGAAAGGCACATACTCCAGCGAGACAAATTCTGCACCGGGCAGCCCCAGCCATACGTTCCAGTCACCGTACAGGAAGGACGGCAGATGTCCAATTATCTTACCCTGCCAGATGATCACGCCATCGGTAAGATGCCTTGTCAAATCATAGGCTATTGCAGATAACAGCCAACCGCAGGAACCGGGAGACTTCTGCAGCCACCAATGAATGGGCTGTACTACCAGATATGCAAGACCAAGGAAGGTAAAGATGCCGAAATAAATGGGATGCTGCGGTGTAAAAAGATAGGTGCAAAGCGAAATCGCAGTACCTACACCCAAAAGGCCCAATCCCCATTTGAGGTAATTGCTGCCCTGGCTGAAGGTCATACCGCACAGAACAACAATGCTCCACAGCGTCAGCCGCTGCCACCAGGCATAATCCCAAGCAGGATTAGTACCCTGAGCTACATTGATATTATACAGGAAGTAGAAAACTGCCAGATTTAAGAAGGCTGCAGCCTTGAGTGCGTTCAGCACCCGGTACTGCTTCTTTTCTGCTTTGCTTTCTGACTGCTCATACATTTTTGCTAATAGCTTTTCCATAATACTTACCTCGCTTTCATCGTGGGAGGTGAAGCGCCGCGCAAACCTTAGGGAATATTTATTATTCCCTGTAGTTATAATATAAACTATTCTGTCAAAATTTTCAAGAGGTCAAGTTATAACGTTTGGGCATGTGGCAATTAATTTTATATCAGTTATGCTTTATTGGAATATTAATAATGCACAACAGGAATAATACAGTCCCTTTAAAGCCAAAAACAGCAGAGAAAGTGTAAACATCATTACATTTTCTCTGCTGTTTTGTAGCCTAACTTTTTTTATTTTTTACTTTTCTACACTAAAGGTATTAGTTAATGCCGCAAAATCCTCCAAGCTGAGCGTTTCCGCTCTGCGCTTGCCGTCTACGCCGGCGCGCTGCAGCCACTGCGAACACTGCTCGGAGTTAATACCCATATTCTTCAGCGAATTGCTGAGCATCTTGCGTCTGAGAGAAAAGGCTGCCTTCACAATGCGGAAGAACAGCGCTTCGTCGCACACCTTTACAGGCGGCTCGGAGCGGCGCTTGCACACAATAACAGCCGAATCAACAGCCGGTGCGGGAATAAACGAGGTCGGCGGTACGATAAACGCTATCTCCGGCTCGGTGTAATACTGAATAGCTACCGAAAGCGCACCATAATCTCTGCTGCCGGGTTTGGCAGCCATGCGTTCGGCAACCTCCTTCTGCACCATAGCAACTAAGCGTTCCATAGGCAGGCGCTTTTCCAGCAGGGCAAAAATAATCGGCGTAGTAATATAATACGGCAGGTTAGCGCACACCTTAAATTCCGGTGCTGCCACCGTTTCCATAATATTTACCTGCAGGATATCGCCATTGACGATGCGAACATTGTCATAGCCCTCCAGCGTAACATCCAGTACCGGCAGCAGGCGTTTATCCAGCTCTACCGCCACAACATCGGCACCGCTTTCTGCCAGTCCCTGCGTCAGCGTACCGATACCCGGGCCTACCTCCAGCACCTTATCTGCCGGGGACAGCTCTGCTGCTTCCACAATACGGCGAACGATATTTTCATCAATCAGGAAATTCTGCCCCAGCTTTTTATCGGCACGCAGCTTAAAGCGGTGCAGAATATGATTCGTTACCTGGGGAGAAGCAATAACGGGTTTATTCACTCTTCACTCTCCAATTTTTTTAAAGCAGCCGTAAATTCTTCACGGCTCACGCCATAATGATTCAGGCGTTCCAAAAAGCGTTTGGCATTGCCATAGCCTATACCAAGCTCGGCACCCAGCGCATCACGGCGCGCAGAGGCACTTTCGCTGCCATTCAAATCATTTTGGAACAAATCGCGCATGGTAAATTCCTGCTGCGGACGATATTCATGGTGACGCACCTTAGCCAGAGCTTCCAAAATAGCCTCCGGCTGCGCCTGCTCCACGCCTACATCATTATTGGCAGTTGCCTGACGCTTAGGAATAAACGCCTGCCCTGCTTCCGGAAAGCGCTCCGTCAGAAAGCGGCGAATGCGCTCACCGGCACCGTCAGGATCAGTCAGGATAATTATCCCGCGTTTTTTATACGCAGCCTCAATCTGGCGCAAAGTATAGGGTGCCAAGGTAAAGCCGCCGGTTTCGATAGTATCCGCCTCCAGCGCCTTACCAATTGCCACCGTATCCATTTTTCCTTCTACTACGAGCACTTCCTTAAGCATCAGATAAATTCCACCTTAATCAGCTAAAATATAAATATCTACATCGCGTCTGCCCCACTGGATAGCACGATGATAATCATTAAAGAACAAATCTACTCTGTGGTGAACCATATCGCCACCGGTATCACCGGCCATAGCGATACCATAACCGGGGATATACATTTTTGTATAATACGGAATGAAGCGCGGGTCAACAGCCACAATACCTTCATACGGAACGAGGCCGATAGAAGTACGGCTGCCTGTTGCTACATAAGCAGAGGCATGGGCACTGATTTTTTTCGTATAGTGCTTATAGCCCTCAGGAGTATAGACGCTCATCGCCATACCCTTGCGGATAACCTTTGTTTCCGGCTCAATCAGCACATGACGTGTCAGCTCCTGTACGGAATGACTGCCATCACCGTTTTTCACCTTTTTGGAAACAACCTTCGCTGTACCGGCCTTGCCTTCAACATGTATCTTTTCCGTACCGAAGTTCAGACTGTAATCGTCCTCATACTTCACCGGAATATCTACACTCGCTTCACTGAATTGCAGCTCCTCATCGGCATTCAAAATATAAACCTGCATGCCTTCCTTGAACGGCTCATCCACATCCGGATAAACACGCTCCTTTTTGTAGGAGATGCCCAAATCCTTCAGCGCTTCGCCTACAGTCGGCTTGCAGCTTTTGTATTCTACCGTTTCATTGCCACGGATAACAGTAAAGGGCTTGCCGCGCAGTACCTCAATCACACTGCCGTTCTGTACCCTTTTGGTATTCTGCAGCTTCCAGCCATCGCCCTTCTCCAGGACAATGCCGGCCTCCTGCAAAATTTTGCCAGGCTTTACTGCACTAGTACGCACTTCCTTGGTCTGACCATCATAAAGAATAGTCACCTGCTGTGAAATATCAAAACCGGTCAGGAAGGGTACCATCAGCATAAGGATAACGGCAGATAATAAACAATTTAAATGTAATCTGCATATATGCTTAATCATAAAAACCTCCTTAATCCGATAATTATTTTAACATAAAACAGCAGGAAGCGTCAAATACGTGACATTTACAGCATTTTCGCGTATCTAAAATGTATAATTTGTTAGCATATAGACTACTTATATTCTAACATTTTCCCGTCCATTGAGATTATTTAACAGCAGGCTCATAGAATTTTTTCACCTGCTCCGTATAACTGCCATCCTGATTATACATAATCAGCGGCGGCAGAACATCCAAGCCGTAGCTACCGCCCTTCTGCATTTCCATTAGGAAAATCCAGGCAGGCTTATCAATTTTGGAATGCACCCATTGCAAACGCTTCGGCTGCAGGCCATATTTCAGCGCCAGCTGCATGCTTTCGGCAAAGCGCTCCGGCAGCTGCACCAAAGCAAAGCGTCCGCGATAGCGCACAGCAAAAGCCGCCGCCCTGAAGAAATCCTCCAGCGTCGAGGTAACCTCGTGGCAGGCAGCAGTGCCTACCTGGCGCACGTTGCCGCTGTTGCGGTAGGGCGGATTGGAAGCCACCAAATCCATGCTTTCCGGCTGCAGCAGCTGCTTGTAATTGCGCAAATCACCGTCTATAACAGTAAACTTATCCTGCAGGGAATTATCCGCAACGCTTTGGCGTACCAATCTGGTTACCTGCGGATTGCAGTCCAGCGCCGTCACCTCTGCGGCGCCTCTGCTTTCCAGCAGCATACTGATTGCACCGGTGCCGCAGCCCAGCTCCAACACTTTTGCCTTACGCACAACATGCGGAAAGTTGCCTAAAAATATGGCATCCGTAGTATAGCAGAATTCCTTGGCATCCTGCCAGATTTTATAGCCGCAGCCCGGCACATAATCACAGCGCAGGCTGTTTTCCTGCTCAGACATTGTCAGCCTGGGAAGCATCTACAAGCTCTTCCCACTCCACCTGAATAGTATTATCCGGAGAAAGCTGTACGGCAGCGGTACGCTCCTTGCGATTGATGCCTACTACCTTGCCTTCGCCCATAGTAGTCACTACCTTGCTGCCCATCTTGGGAATTTCAATACGCTCGCTACGACCGCAGCCGTTGCAACCGTGCTTGCAGTACATATGGTTTTCATACTTCAGGCAACACATCAGACGGCCGCAGATGCCGGAAATCTTCGTCGGGTTCAGGGACAGGCTCTGGTCCTTGGCCATGCGGATAGATACAGGCTCAAAGTCGCCTAAAAAGGTTGCACAGCACAGCGGACGGCCACAGCTGCCGATACCGCCCAGCATCTTGGCCTCATCGCGCACACCGATCTGGCGCAACTCGATACGGGTACGAAAAACTGCCGCCAGGTCCTTAACCAGCTCACGGAAGTCAATGCGTCCGTCAGCAGTGAAGTAGAAAATAATCTTATTCACATCAAAGGTAAACTCTACGTCAATCAGACGCATGGGCAGAGCATGATTTTTGATTTTGCGCAGGCAGATATTGAACGCTTCCTTTTCACGGATTTTGTTTTCTGCCAGTTTCATGTCATCATCGGCTGTTGCTTTACGCATAACCGGCTTGAGCGGGGAAACAATCTGCTTGTCATCAACCTCACGCGGTCCGATAACAACTTCGCCGTATTCCACACCGCGAGCTGTTTCTACAATAGCGAAATCACCCTTTGCTACACCTGTTTCCGCCGGGTCAAAATAATATATCTTGCACGCTTTTTTAAAGCGAATGCCTACTACTGTCGGCATAAAATATCACTCCTTATAAATTTTATCTATTTTAAGCGCCATGGTTTCCAATGCCGTTTTCATACCGACACTGCTCACCAATGCGTCATATGCTTCCTGTACAATCACTAAAGCCTGCTTCAGCGCCGACAGCTGCCAGCCGCTGCTCTGGCTTTTAAGTTCATCCAGTAAATCTATATTATATATTCTATCATAAAGCTGCAAATTGCACATCATTAAATCGCGCAGCAGCAGCTGCCACAGCTGCACAAGCAGCAGTGCCTGCTCGCGCTGCACCTTTTTGTCCAGCCAACTGCGTCCGGCCAGATAATTCATCGGCATCGCCAAGGGCAAGGCCTCCAAAAAGGTTGCCGCCTGCTTACGGCATTCAAATACATCCAGTTGCCCCTTGGCTGCAGCTAAATTCAGCGCCAAGCCGATTGAGCCTTCGCTGATACGCGCCAATACCGCGGCCTTGGCAGGCTCTATCTGCCTTGCCTGCAGCTCCTGCTCCACCAGCTGCGGCTCGATTGCCTGAAAGCGCAGCTGTACCACACGCGACATAATAGTCGGCAACAGCCTGTTGACATTGGCTGCTAGCAAAATAATCACCCAGCCGGCCGGCGGCTCCTCCAACAGCTTCAAAAAAGCATTGGCTGCGGCGGGAACCATGGTATCCGCATCCTCAACAATGCACACACGCGTCGGTGACATCACCGGTGCCAGCGCCGTTTTGGCCGTCAGCTCCCTGATCTGGTCGATAATAATCGTATCTCTTAAACGGTCTTTTTTATCATCCCATTCGTGCTGCACCAGTACGAAATCCGGATGGCTCAGATTGCCGTCCTGCAGATTCATCAGCCTGCAGGCCTCGCAGCCGTCTGTGCCGTTATGTTGAAAGCACAGCAGTGCCTTGGCAAATTCCAGAGCCAGCGTGCGCTTGCCCAAGCCGGCAGCACCGCTGAACAGCAATGCATGCGGACGCTCCTTGGCCTGCAGATAGTTCTGCAGAAATTTTTTCTGTTCTGTGTGGCCGATAATATGCTCCCACATTTTATTTCTCTCCGCTGATTACTCTGCCGATTACCTGCAGCACCTTAGCAGTAACCTCCTGTTGCGTGCCTAAGGCATCAATCACCTGCAGGCGCTGAGGCTCTGCCTCGGCAAGCTGCAGAAAGCCTGCACGCAGGCGCTGCTGAAATTCCAGTCCCTGCTGCTCATAACGGTCCTGCACACCGCGCTGCTGCCGACGTGCCAATAATTCTGCCGGGTCGGCATCAAAAACAAGTGTCAAATCAGGCTCCAAGCCACCGGTAGCAAAGGCTCCCAGCCGGCGCAGCTGTGCAATCTCCTCCGGAGTCTTGCCCTGCGCCAGTCCCTGATAAACCAGCGTTGAATCATTGAAGCGATCACAGATAATAATCTTACCTGCTTCCAGCGCCGGACGCAGCAGCTTGTCGACATGCTCGCTGCGCGCTGCCAGATACAGCAGCGTCTGCGTTGCCGTTGTCAGCGGCAGCTCCGGGTCCAGCACCAAAGCACGCACCTTTTCAGCCAGCTGTGTACCGCCCGGTTCGCGGCTTTCCAGCACATCATAGCCCTGTTCGCGCAAGGCCTGCGCTGCCAAATGCTGTTGGGTAGTTTTACCCGCTCCGTCTATTCCTTCGAATGTAATAAAAAATCCTCGCATCTTTTTACCTCAATCCGCAATAACACGTATCCTTTGTAAGCTGCTGTCCGCAGGTCCGCTTACCGGCAACCCCAGCTCCTTCTGCGCGCGGCAGTAGGCAATAATCTCTTCCGTTACCAGCTCACCCGGCAGCAGCACCGGTATTCCCGGCGGATAAAAGCTCACCTGCTCGCCGCAGATTTTGCCTACAGCCTCTGCCAAAGGTACCGCTTTTTTCGCACGATAGAATACGTCGCGCAATGGCAGAACTGCCTGCGTCTGCGGCACCTTCGCTGCCGCTGCCAACTGCAGCGGCGCACGCTTCTGCGCCTGCATTTTATTCAGTACAGCGGCAATTCTTGCCAACGCCTCGTCATAATCCGTAGTAACATCTGCATAGGTCACCAAAAAGAGTACATTATAGGCATCTACAAGCTCAACAGCAACTCTTGCCTCACGGAAAAGCTCACCAACCTCTACGCCGGTATAGCCCCAGGCTGCAAAGTTGACTGTCACCTTCGTGCTGTCCATCTGCAGTCCGCCGCAATCTGCCGTCTCCATTACACGCAGGCCGCTATAGGCGGCACACAGGCTGCGCAGCTTGGCAGCAGCCTGTACAGCCGCCGCTGCCATCTCCTTGCCGTAGACCTGCACCTGCGCTCTGGCAGCATCCAGTGATGCCATCAGCAGATAGTTGGGACTTGTCGTCGTCAAAAGGCTCATCACATCCGCCGCACGCTGCAAATCAAGACGTGCTCCCTGCACATGCAGCATACTGCATTGCGTCATCGCGCCCAAAATTTTATGCGTACTCTGAGCACAGGCATCAGCACCGCACTGCAGAGCGGATGGCGGCAACAGTTCACTGAAGCCAAGATGCGGTCCATGCGCCTCATCCACCAGCAGCACTGCATTATGCGCATGGCAGCAATCAGCAATCGCCCGCACATCTGCCGCCACACCGTAATAATTGGGGCTTGTCAGCAGTACCGCCTTAATTTTGCTGTCCTGCGCCAGCGCCGCCTCTATCTGCTGCACAGTAACCTGCATCTGAAGGCCGAATTCCGGCTGATACTCCGGCTGCAGATAAACTGCCTCTATACCACCCAAAACAAGTCCGCCGGCAACACTGCGGTGCGCATTGCGCGGCAACAGCAGCTTCTCCCCCGGGTTCAGTGCTATCAGCAGCATAGCATGAATTGCCTGACTTGTGCCGTTGACTGCCCAAAAGCAGGCATCACTGCCATAGGTTTGCGCCGCCAGCTCCTGTGCCTCCTTAATATAGGTTTCCGGCTCGTGGATATCGTCCAGCTCGCTCATCAGCGACACGTCCATCTGCACGCTGGCACCCAGCTCCTGACGCAGCAAGCGCTGCATGCCGCGTCCTCCCTTATGTCCAGGAGTATGCAGAGGATAGACGTCCTCACTTTTATATTGCAGCATCGCCTCTATTAAAGGCATGCTAATTTTATCTTTCATTATTTGCTCCCTCCGGCAAAGCTAAACAAATTTAGTACATTATTATATTTTAACATATTTAGCACTGCAGATATAGCTTTAAAGCAGCTATCCGCACAAATTTATTCTTTACGCTGCGCACGCCTGCACAAAAAAGAGAGGCCCGTGCATCACAAGACCTCTCTGATTTTTGCTGAAAGCAACTCTATACTTATTTTATCTTTTTGAATAACCTTTTGGTATTTGCCGTAGCAATTGCCGCCAGCTCTTCAAATTCCATTCCCAGCACCTGCGCCGCATTACGCGCCGTATATTCCGTATAGCCCGGATTATTACGCTTGCCGCGGAAAGGCACCGGCGTCAGATAAGGGCTGTCGGTTTCAAACAGCAGCAGCTCCTTAGGAATATACTGCATAACCTCACGCACTTTCTTCGCATTCTTATAGGTAGACGTACCGCCGAAGCCAAAGTAATAGCCACGCTTAGCCAGCTCCTTCGCCATTTCCAGCGACCCGCTGAAGCAGTGGAACACTGCCTGTACGCCGTGTACTTCCTTTTGGAACAGCTCTAGCATATCGCCGTGCGCATCTCTGTCATGAATAATCACCGGCAAATCAAACTGCTTAGCTAGGTCAACCTGCTCTAAGAAAATACGCTTCTGTACCTCCTTAGGTTCGTTTTCCTTCCAGTAATAATCAAGACCGATTTCACCAATTGCCACTACCTTCGGATGTTGCGCCCACTCTGCCAGCTGCTGCAGATAGTCGGCAGGAATGCCCTTTAAATTCTCGGGGTGCCAGCCAACCGCCGCATAAATAAACGGATATTTTTTCGCCAGCTCCACCGCAACAGCACTGCTGGCAGCATCGCAGCCGGGATTGACGATGCCGTCCATATCCTGCTCCAGCTGTGCAATCAGCTGCTCTCTGTCCTCATTAAACGCTTCATCATCTAAATGGGCATGCGAATCCCATAAGCCTGTTCTGCTCATAATCTACCTCACATTCACAAAAAAGTTCAGATACAGCTGCAAAAACAGCAGCATGCTGAACAAAATATAACGGAAAACCGCCGCCTTACGCGAATAATATTCGCAGCCAGGCAGGTAAAATTCCTTGGGATTTTGCGGATTATAAATAATTTTACGCGGCAGCTTCAGCGTAAAACCACGCTCCAACACATCGCCGCTCTTTTCCTTCGTTCCCTTGGCTTCGTTCAAGGCCTCGCTGTATTCCTTATCGCCAACTTTATAGGTAAAAACAGGACACAGCTGCTTGCCGCGGCTCCAGCTGCTCTTGTAGCCGGTAATCACCGCGCGCACCTCTTCAGTACACAGGCTGCTCAGCTTAGGGAAATAATTCTTCGTAAAGATGCAGACGATGCCATATAAATAAATCAGCAGCGCCATCTTCAGCGTCCAGGCCATGCCCTTAAACATGTAAAAATCGTAACCGGGATAATGCTCTCCCAGCCATGCATGCGGCAGGATATAGGGCACCATGCTGCTGAGCAACACTAAGATCATGCTGATGCCTATACAAAGATACGGTCGCCAAAACAAGCGCGAAAATAGCTTTTCAGACACTGATAAGTCCCCCTTCCAAAACAAAAGACAATATGTTAATAGACGAAGAGCAGGCACTCCTCATCCGCCAAAACGTATCAGAGTGACTGCTCTAAATCTCAGAGTGCGTCAAGCACTTTTTTTATTTTACACGACTGCCGGAAGCAAGATTTTGCGGGTCAACAAGAGCCAGATTGCCCTGTCCGTCGGAAGCACACAGCAGCATGCCGAAGGATTCGATACCCATCAGCTTAGCCGGTGCCAGGTTTGCTACAACAACAACGTTTTTGCCTACCATCTGTTCAGGCTCATAGTATTGGGAGATACCGCTGACAATAGTGCGTACCTCATCACCGATTTCTACCTGCAGCTTGAGCAGCTTTTTGGATTTTTTAACCTTTTCTGCTTCCAGAACCTTGCCTACGCGCAGGTCAATCTTCTCAAAGTCAGGGAAAGCAATTTCCGGTTTAATCGGTTCCATAGCAGGCTTTACTTCTTCTGCCGGAGCAGGTGCGGGAGCTGCAGCCTTATGCTCATAGCGTTTGCCGCCGATGATGGTTGCGCCGTCTTCGGTAACCTCGATACGCGGATACAGAGGCTCGCCTTTGCAAACCTTAGTACCGTTTGCCAGACCGCCCCACTCAGCGTCAGCCAACAGGAACTGCTCAGGCACAGCCAGGCCAAGCTGAGTGTAAATTTTCGGGCTGGTGGTCGGAATATACGGGCTGATTAAAATAGCTACGATACGCAGGGTTTCAGCCAGGTTATACATAACAGTCTTCAGACGGTCAGCCTTAGCCTCGTCCTTAGCCAGAATCCACGGAGCGGTTTCGTCGATATATTTGTTGGCGCGGCTGATCAAAGCCCATACACCTTTAATTGCAGTATTGATTTCCATGTTGTCCATAGCCTTAACATAGTTAGCTACGGTTTCTTTAACGAGAGCCTTCAGCTCATCATCAATCGGTTCGCTAGCACCGGTATCAGCAACAATGCCGCCATGATATTTTTCAATCATGCTTACGGTTCTGTGCAGCAGGTTGCCCAGGTCATTAGCCAAATCTGCATTTACACGGGTAATCAGTGCATCACGGGAGAAGTTGCCGTCACTGCCCAGGTTGATTTCGCGCAGCAGGAAGTAGCGGATAGCATCAGCGCCGAACTCATCAATCAGGCCCAGCGGGTCGATAACGTTGCCCTTAGATTTGGACATTTTATCGCCGTCAACTACGAGCCAGCCATGACCGTAAACCTCTTGCGGCATTTCCAGACCCATAGCGTGCAGCATAATCGGCCAGATAATGGTGTGGAAGCGCACGATTTCCTTGCCTACCAGGTGCAGGCTTGCCGGCCAGTATTTGTGGAAGAAGGCATCATCGGTGCCGTATTTAATGCCGGTCAGATAGTTCAGCAGCGCGTCGAACCATACATAAACAACATGTTTTTTGTCAAACGGAACAGGAATGCCCCAGTCAAAGGTGGTACGGGTAATGCACAAATCCTCCAGACCTTGCTTAACGAAATTGATCATTTCGTTGCGGCGGCTTGCCGGTTGGATGAAATCAGGATGTTCTTCGATAAATTGCAGCCACCAATCTTGGTATTTGCTCATTTTAAAGAAGTAGCTTTCCTCTTCCATCTCCTCTACCGGACGATGGCAGTCGGGGCAGCAATGGTTTTCATCAAGCTGACGCTCCAGCCAATAGGATTCGCAGGGCACGCAGTACAGGCCCTTGTAGTTTTTCTTATAGATATCGCCCTGCTCATAAATTTTTTGCAGTGCATCCTGAACTACCTTGTGATGACGCTCCTGACTGGTGCGGATAAAGTCATTGTTGGAGATATTCAGCTCTTTCCACAGCAGCTTGAAGTTGGCAATAATCGCATCTACATACTGAATCGGGGTTACACCCTTTTCCTTAGCTTTACGTTGGATTTTCAGACCATGCTCATCACTGCCGGTCAGGAAGAATACATCCTCACCCTTCAGGCGGTGGAAGCGTGCCAGGCTGTCAGCGATAGTTGTGCAATAGGCATGGCCTATATGCAGATTGTCACTCGGATAATAAATTGGTGTTGTAATATAATAACTCGGTTTAGTCATTGTCAGACCCATCTCCTTCAGAAATTAGTTGATTATATAGCTCCCGTTTGGGGATTTTACGTTTTTTTGCTACCTGCGCCAAGGCAGCTTTTTTATCTACGCCTTCAGCCATCAGCTTGCTCACCTCGTCAAGAGGTTCAAGCTCCTCCTCGGCTGCAGCGAAAGCACCGTCGCCGGCACCAAGCACCAGGCAGAACTCTCCGCGCGGTGAATTGACCTCCAGCCATTCCAGACAGCCGCTAACCGTGCCACGGTAGAATTCCTCATGCAGCTTCGTCAGCTCGCGTGCTGCCGCCAAAGGACGGTCTCCCCAGGCATTCAGAATATCCTTCAACACCTCCACAATCCTGTGCGGCGCTTCGTAAAGAATAATCGTCGCAGGAATATGCTGCCATTTCTCCAGCTGCTCGCGTCTGTTACGCTTACTCTTTGGTAAAAAACCGCCGAAGAAAAACGGATACGTCGGCAGACCGCTGGCAATCAAAGCACATAAAGCAGCGTTGGCACCTGGTACAGGCACCACTCTGATACCATGAGCAATCGCATCATGCGCCAAGGCCTCACCGGGGTCAGCAATTCCCGGAAAGCCTGCGTCGCTTACAAGCGCAACATTTTTGCCCTCCAGCAGCTGGCCTAAAAGATATTCTCCCTGCTTATCCTTGCTATGCTCATCATAACGCACCAGGCGTCCTTTGATGTTGAAGTGATTTAAAAGCTGCAGCGTATGACGTGTATCCTCCGCCGCAATCAAATCTGCTTCCTGCAGCATCCGCAAAGCGCGCGGTGTCATATCCTCAAGATTACCGATAGGTGTAGCGCATAAATAAAGTGTTCCATATATATTATTTTGCTCTGCTGTCACAGCTCCGCCTCCTATCATTTAACGGTGGTCAGCAGGTGCAGTACATACTAACCCATAATATATTAATTTTATCACACAAGGCGTGATAAATAAAGAAAAAACGCGTAACTTTCGTTACGCGTTCAGCTTATCAGTAAAGAGCTCGGCCGGATTTCCAACCGGGTGTAAATGTAGACTCGATAGCAGCGCATTTATTATTATAGCTGTCTGCCAGCCAGGAAGGATAATCAAAATACCAGGTATTCCAATATTCCCCGTTGATAAAGCACTTTTTGTAATAAATCCTGTCATTTTCCAGATAGGAAATAACATACCAGTCATCACCCTTAGCCTTATAGGCAGCAGACGGATGATTTTGGATATCCATATCATATTCATCGGCCAGCGTCATGCCCATATTATGACCGCCGCTGACAGTAAAGCTGGATCCGTATTCATCCTTAAAAATGCAGCCGTCGCCATTAGTGCTTTCGAAGGCCTGATTGAAGTTTGCCGGGAGATTAATCGCAAAAGCAAATCTGTCATTGATATAGCGATAATAATCGGGATTATCCGTTGTAAATACTCTGACGTACTCTGCTGTTCCTTCGCTGGGTTCATACCATTGGTTTTTCAAAAAAACAGCGCTGGCCGCCGATACGGTAGCAGTAAAAATAAACATCAGCATCGACAGAAGCAGCAAGATTTTTTTCATAGCATTCACCATCCTTAAATGTATTCTCTGCACTTTAATTGTAACTTGCCAAAGATTTTTTGTCGAGCTTAATTTTCTAAAAATTGACTTTTTCTGCTCAGTATTCAGTTAACAGGTGTATATTTCTTTTCCAGCAGACGCACAAAATAATGATAGGCTGCAAAAACAAATACCGCACAACTGATCCATGCAATCGGCTCCGCCATACAGATGCCCTCATAGCCAAAGGGCACACTGAGATATATTGCCGCGATAGAACGCATTATCAGTTCAACCATACCCGAAAGCATAGGAATCATGCTTACGCCCATGCCCTGACAGGCATTACGGTAAATACAAATCTGGCTGAGGAAGAAGTAAACAGGCACGGTATACAAGATATAAAGATGTGCGGCCTCCATAACCGTCGGTGACGGATTATCCAGGAAGATTCCGATTACCTCTTCGCCGAAAGCAAAGACCACAACCGCAGCAAACAAGCTGAAGGCCAGCGTCAGCAGCGAGCAGCGGTGCACCGCATCACGGATGCGGTCAAAGCGGCGAGCACCGAAATTCTGCGCCGTAAACACAGCCATAACAATACCGAAGGAAATCATCGGCTGCAGCGCCAGCTGCTCTACGCGCATTGCCGTAGTAAAGCCGGCAATCTGATCACTGCCAAACTTGTTGCAAACTGACTGCAGGATAATAATACCAAGTCCCAAAACGGAGAACTGCACCGCCATCGGCAGGCCCATACGCAGATGCGCCCACAGCTCCGGCCAATCCAATTGAAAGTCGCTGCGATGAATATGCAGCTGCGGAAAGCGCTTGTAAATATAAATTACGCACAGCACTGCGGAAAAAGCCTGGGCAATAACCAAGGCAAAGGCGCTTCCCGGTACACCCCAGCCAAAGCTAATGATGAAAACAAGTGCCAGAATAATATTCACTATCGAAGAAATAATGAGAAAGTACAGCGGTGTTTTACTGTCCCCCAAGGAGCGCATAATACCCGACAAAAGATTATACGCCATCATCGCCAGCAGACCGTCGACGATAATCATTACATAGGCATAGGCATCCTCCATCAGCTCCGGCGGAATATTCATCATCACCAGCATCGGGTCGATAACCAAATGCATAATCCCTATAATTAGCAAAACGAAAAATAAGCTCAACACAACGCAGGTAGCAATGCTGCGGCGCATTCCCTGCATATCCTGCGCACCGTAGCGCTGTCCCGTAACAACAGTAAAGCCGTTGCTGAGACCAATCGTCAGCACCATCGTGAGCATGAACAGCGGCGACACCGCTCCCACGGCAGCCAAAGCATTCACGCCAATCGTCCGCCCGACAATAATAATATCGGCAATATTATACAGCTGCTGAAAAACATTTCCTATCAGAAGCGGCACCATAAAGGGAATAATCAGCTTTAATGGTGCGCCTTCAGTCATATTCTGAAGCATAAAAAAAGAACCCCCTTTAGCTGCTCTCTCCCAAGCAGCAGTATCAGTCCGGTATTACAATATATATCACTGACTTATCAGTCAAAATATAGCACAATCAGGAAAAAAATACAAGACGTGCAGCAACACACGTCTTGTAAAATCTTATTCCATAACAACTCTGTTGGTAATTTTACCGATTCCTTCGATTTCAATGGTGATTTCATCACCCTCATTTAAGAGCCCGGCACCAACCGGAGTACCTGTCAAAATCAGATCACCGGCATCCAATGTAAAGCTCTGAGAGATGTAGCTCAAGATTTCATAGGGATTATAAATCATATTGCTCGTGCGCGCATCCTGCTTAAGCACACCGTTGACATAAGAGCGGATGGATAAATCGCTGGGATCCAGCTCCGTTTCCAGCCAAGGTCCCAAGGGACAGAAGGTATCAAAGGATTTACAGCGCAGCCACTGGCGCTCCTTGCGCTGCAGGTCGCGCGCCGTAACATCATTAGCACAGGTATAACCCAAAATATATTTAGGTACATCTTCTGCCTTAACATTCTTCATCCTCTTTTTCACGACAATACCCAGCTCCGCGCCAAAGGCCAGCTCCTGCACCTGCTTCGGCCAGATGATATCCGCACCTGTACCGACAACGGTATGCGCAGCCTTAGAAAAAATACTCGGCTCGCGCGGAATTTCTACACCGAATTCTGCCGCATGCTTCTGGTAATTAAAGCTGACGCAGATAATCTGCTTCGGTACGCAGGGTGCCAGCAAGCGTACATCACGCATAGCAAAGGTTTCATCAGTTATCTGCCAATATGTTTCCAGAGAACCATATACGCAACGGATAACATCGCCGTCAATAAAGCCTATACGCTTGTTGCCTGTCCGTAAATCCTCAAAACGCACGCATTTCATTTTAACCCCTCCATAATCTGCATCCTTCTCGCTTTAAAATAAACAGGTGTCAGTTCTGCCTGCGCTGCCAACGCCAGCGCCTCCTGCAATCTGCGCCCCACATGCTCCTTATAATGGGCGTCACTGCCAAGAGTGCAGTATTTGCCGCCAAGCTCACGGTAACGCTTGTACAGCGGCAGCAATCCTGCTACCGCAGCAGCATCATCCAGGCGACGTGTATTGATTTCAATAGGTTTATTCTGCTCAATCAAAAGTAAAAACAGCTTATCGAATAATTCCGGTGCATCCTGCAGACGCAGCTCACGCTCCGCTCCCTTATACGGCCAATAACGGCAGATATAGTCAATATGCGCAAACGCATCAAAATCTCGCTCCTGTTCCAGGCAGGTAATCGCATCATGCAAAAATTCTTCTACAATCTGCTGACGTGTGCGTCCCTTGTAGCAGGTCTGCTCGTATAAATCACGTCCGCCGATGCAGTGGATAGAGGCCAGCACATAGTCAAACGGATGAGCCTGTGCCACCTTTTTATCCTCAGCCGCAGTATGTGTCTGCATGCCGATTTCAATGCCTATCAGCACCTTGTCGCTGCTCAGCGGCCGCAGACGCGCAAAATATTCGTCTATATCAAAGATAAATGCTTCCGGATTAGTCGGATAATCATAATCCCAATGCTCTGTAACCGTTATACCAATCCCCTGCTCAGCGGCTGCGCCGATGGCATCAGCAAATTTCATTTCGCTGTCGCAGGAATAATCACAGTGCATATGTGTATCAAATATCATTTAGTGTACCTTCCTTCCGTAAATTATATTGTATCAAATTGCAACAAAAAAGCAACGGGGAAGGGAGTATTTTTTCACCAATTAACGAGAAAATTACAAAGAAGTTAGCAGGGAGTAATCCAAGAGAAAATTTTAATTGTTCTCCGAGATTACTCCCTGTAAAAATCAATGTATCTTATACCTCTCCGTCGTCCATAATTCCCAGCTTACGCTTCCAGTAGCGGGAATAAATAGCGCCCAACGGATTATGAGCCAGCAGGCGGTCCTTAACTACCAGATTCGTTACCGGACCTTCGGCATTCATATTGAAAATAGCATCGTGTCCAACGCACAGGCCACAGGAAATGTACAGCTCAACGCCCTTTTCTGCCAAAAACTTAGCCTGGAATTTAGGATTGCACATTGCTTCATGCTCCAGCTCCGGCTTAACCTGCTTCAGTCCCAGCTCTTTTTTGGGGAAGCTGCAGTTTTTGCAGCATACGCTGTAAAACTCAAAGCCCTGCTGCTTAAAATATTTAGCAATATAGCGTGCTTCCGCATTCAGACCGATGCAGAAGGACATGCCCAGCTTTTTGTAGCCCATAGCTTTGGCAAACTCCGCAGTTTCCTGCAGACGGCAGATGTTGCTGTAGAACGTGCCTTCAACGTAGGCAGCAGCCTGCATGAGCTTCAATTCTTCCTCGGTATAGGCTTCCTTGACAGCCTCCAGGGGCACGCCTGTGCAGTTAACACCCTTAGTGTAGCAGGCATGTGTAGGACAATTAGCGCAATCACATTTCATTTTACTTTTCTCCTTTCGCCAATAACCTTTTTAAGCCTATTGTAGCACAAACAGCAGACAGATTAAAAGAGCTGCCGCACTTTTTCGTGCAGCAGCTCCGGTAAAGCTAAAATATAAAATTAGAATTTACGTTGGTAGGAAATAGAAGCAATCTTGGTGAAGCTGTCGTAAGCATGTGCGCTGCTATAAGCATCGCCCTTCTCAGGATGACCTGCAAAATCAAGAGTGCCGACATCCATCCAGCCCAAAGCAACAGCAACAGTCTGCTTCTTATCGTTGTAACGGGCACCGATAGAATAGGTGCGACGCAGGCCTGTCGGTACCATGAAGTCACCGCCATCGTGGGGAATAGAGGATTCATCGAAAGCAAAGCCTGCCATAACAGTATACTTATCGCTCAGGTTATGCTCTAAGCCTATAGCATAACGCCAGCCATTCTCCCAGTTTTTATCAGAAAGAGCATTCGGTTTACCAAATACCGGCTTATCAAAATAAACATTCAATGCATCATAGGTACTCCAGTTGGTACGAGTAGCTTTCAATTCCAGACGGGTTTTCTTGTCAAATTTGTGGTTATAACCGATATCCCAGCTGTCCGGCAAAGTAACCACACCATAAGCATTAGCTTTAACATTAAAATCCGGCATTGGAGAATATGCTTTAGCATCTGCTTCTAAGGAATGAGTAATACGGCTACGATAAACTACACCAATTTCGTTTTTATCATCAAAAGCATAGTTTGCAGCAGCATTCCAACCTAAAGCATAGCTTTCACCTTCAATTTGTACACTACCTACATTCATCGTAGGAGTTGCATATGCATTCTTCTGCAGTTCCAAGCCAACATAGTTGATTTCCGCGCCAACTGCTGCGCTCCATTTTTTGTCGAACTTATGCGCATAGGTCGGAGTAACGCTGACACCGTTCAGCTTAGAGAAAAATGCATTAGAAGATGCCATGCTTTCTCTTTCAAATTCGGATACCATGGCAAAGCGCGGGAAAGCGCCGATACCGAACCATTCTTTATCATTAATCTGTTTTACATAGTAGCTGCCTACTGCCCAACCGGCATGAACAACGTTTTTGCCGTCCTCAATTTCTTTGCCTGCACCATCATACAGCTTATAGTTGCCGTGCGGGCTCAGATAAGTGTAGCTGCTCTTCATTACCTCACCCTTTACTTTGGTGATAGAAGCAGGGTTGTAAGCCACGTTGGCAGCATCGTCCTCAGCAAACATGCGCGCACCGCCCATAGCAACGCCTTCAGCAGACCATTCGTTAATAGCAAAGCCTTCAGCGCCTGCTACCTGGGGTGCCAGCAGTGCTGCAGCTAAGCCTAAAGCTAAAAAGTTTTTATTCATATCAGTACATCCCTTCTCACATTTTTATTATCTGCTACTAATTGTAACAGATTCGTGAAAAGTGCGTGCAAAATCTTTTAATTGCTCGTTTTAATTACTTAATTAAACTTTGGAAAGAACCCTTTTCATCCGGCTCCTCACCGGCAGCCTTCGCTGCCTCGCGACGGGCAAAATTGCGCTCCTGCAGGCGGCGTACATCCTCCAGCGTCGTCACATTATCCTTCTCCCACGGCTGGTACTGAATCGTGGTGCAGTGATGATACATAGCATATCTTTCCTTAGCATCTGCTGCAGCTTCAGCCTCAGCAAGAGCCGTCTTGGCAGCCTCGTTCACAGGGAATGATTTATACGCATCTGCCAAAAGCAACGCAGCCTTAGCATAATCGCCCTGCTCCGCCATGCTTTCCGCAATAAATTTAAGTGCGTGGAAACGGTACGGATTAACGCCTTCCACAGCTTTTTCTGCCTCCAGCATTGCTCTCGCCTCGCTCAATGCAGCATCCTCAGCGCCACAGGAACGCTGCAGCTCCAGTCTGCGCGCCCAGATAGCGCCACGATCCGCACTGCGGAAAACCTTCTTATACTCACGGCACAGTCTGTATGCTTCATTCAAATAAATAATCGGTGCATCACCGGTGCCGGTCAGGCGCCAGACGATTTCGGCAATATCACGCAGGCACAGCACCTTATGCTCTGCCTCACTGAGTCCGAACTCCGGTGCATCCTCCATATCAGGCTGCACATCCTTTACGGTTGCCAGCACCGCCATAGCTCCCTCGATATCCTTTAAAATCATCAGCATACGTCCTACGTTGCTGCGGCATTTCCAATCATCATAATCGTTTATCAGATTCAACGGTATAGGGTAATCACAGCTTGCTACCTTCTGTACATAACCTTGCCATTCCTGTTTTTCCATTTCAGTATCCTCCTCAATCTGTTATATATTCTATTCAAATTATCTGCGTTGCCGCTGTCTTTGTCAAGTGTCAACCTGTACAGAAGTAATAATATTAATGCTTATATGTTATCTGTCATAGCTTATCAGCCTTTTATATTCCATTTGGTTATAATGTAAATGCTTAATCGCTATTTGACTATAAAATTTAAAGTAGTAAAATAACTCTACTAGAGAGAAAGAAGATGTATAAAGCTATGAGTTTTCCCCTATTATTACGTGGCTTCGTGGTTCTGGGCGTCATGCTGATGCACACCACCTGGTACTTCAGCCACGCTCACGCGGAATCATGGGTCACTATTTCCGAAATGCTGCTGGATATTATTTCCCTCTTTGCCGTACCCCTGGTAATGTTTGTTTCGGGATATATGTTCATCAGCCACAATCGCCATGCCGATTATTATAAGTGGTCCTTCTTCCGCAGGATGTTCCTGTCGGTGCTTTCGCCGTATTTGCTGTTTTCGTTACTGTATCTGGGCGGTGCCTGGTTTTTCAGCAACGCCAGCTTCACGCTCAAGCAGGCAGCCTACCTTATTGCCACCGGCAGCAGCGCCGTCCATATGGCCTTTTTCCGTGCGATGTTTGGCTTTTACGCCATCTATCCGCTGCTGCTGCTTTATTTTAACCGTTGCCGCTTGCATCACAGGCTGCACCGCTTTATTATTCAGGTAATCCTGCTGCAGCTGTTCTGGAAAATCTGCAACAATATCAGCTGCAGCAATCAGGCAGTCATCTTAACGTTAGAAATTACCACCTTTCTGCGTTATATCGCCTACTTCTCCTTTGGTATGCTGGCTTATATCTATCATAAAAAAATGCTGCGCTGGATTGACACCCATCACGTTCTTTTGATGACAGGCTTCATCCTGAATCTGATTTTAATCGGTGGCTGCTGGTTTGCCAAATACTATCTGCATATCCTGCCGCTGTTGGAATTTGTCTGCTTCCCGCTCAACCTGTTTTTGTACAGCATCATCATCGCTATGCTCTTTCGTTACGCCTGCACTCTGGAATCGCAGGACAGCCTCAGCAAACGCTTTATGATGTATCTGGGCAACTATTCCTTCGGTTTATTCTTGATTCACATCATCTATATGTACGTCGGCAGCGAGCTGCTTACACTGCTGCACATGTCACCGCAACAGCTCTGCTTTTATCCGCTGCTCTTCATCATTATGCTCAGCCTCAGCCTGCTGACCATGGAAGCATTGGCGCATGTTTCCTGGGGCCATTATTTCATCGGCCATGTAAGCCGTCTGTAAAAAGTTTTCTTCTTATTCCCCATATATTACAAAACCCCCACCTGCATTTGCAGGCGGGGGTTTTTGCTTACATCCTCAAATCAAAATCTCTTCTTGTACGCCTCTCCCCAGTCACGCATAGCCTCCAAAACAGGCTGCAGACTGTAACCAAGCTCAGTAAGCGTATATTCAACACGTGGCGGCACCTCAGCATAAACCTTGCGCGTCAACAGGCCGCTGCCTTCCATCTGCCGCAACTGTGATGTCAACACCTTTTGGCTGACTCCGTCCAAAGATTTTTTCAATTCGCCAAAGCGCTTTGTTCCCGTCAAAAGGTCACGCAAAATCAGCACCTTCCATTTATCACTAATTAAGGTCAGTGTAGTTTCTACCGGACAAACCGGTAAAGCATCACTCATTTCATGCAACATTTACAGTCACTCCTTCAGCTCCTTGCTGTATATCCACGTTTCCTGCGCCCCCAACTGCGGCAGAATATTATTCGTAAAATGCGCCGCTTCGCTATAGCCACGCTTGCGGTAATATTCATAATCACATGTAGCATCTGCCCATAAATAGAGCTTTTTGACACCTTTTTTCTGCGCAATCGCCTCCACATTATACAGCAGCTTGCTGCCCACACCGCTTTTCATGCTCAAAAACAGGCACAGCAGTAAATCCTCCGGATTTGCCAACGCCCTCACCTTCTGACCATTGTAAGACAAATAGCGCAGATAATCGTAAACAAGATCCTGCTCCTCGCACTCAAAATGCTGCAGATTTTGCTTTAACCAGGACTGGGAATTATCACGCTCACTCAAAGGCGCCGCCAACAAAAAGCCCTGCATACCTTCTTCATCCGTCATTTTTAAAGAAAAGGCCTTACTGCGATAATAATAGCGTACCATCGCCTCGTACAGCACATCCTTCAAGCCATCATTAGTCAGCGCCATCTCATCACCCCATGTCAGCTTAGTGAGATGGGAGGCATAGGAAATATCCTGCGGGGTAAAATTTGATAACATTTATGCTTCTCCACTTCAATAATCGAATTACAACACTTGTACAATCAGTTTTTAAGTGTCTTAAACATTCTTTTTAACTCTATTTTAAGCTATCCTCATGAAATATGCAATCAGTGCAGATTTCATGAGGATAATAGAAAAACAGCTTCATCAAGATTATATAATAGCAGCCATGTACAAAGGTAAAGTAATCTTTTTCTCAACAACACCGGTATTTTGTGCTGTAAGCTTATAACCTCTTTCGATATTATCCATTTTAAGCAGCTCATTTAATGACCGCGTCGAGCCCTTCCTGGCTTTAACTTCTACAGGCACAAGCTTACAATCTCGTTCTAAGATAAATTCAATCTCTAAGGTTGAATCCTCTTTTTTATAGTAATAAAGCTCTTCTCCCCTTTTTGCTAAAATATCGGCAACAAGACTTTCATAAATGCCACCTTTAGCCGGTCCTTCCAACGCATCTGACAGCAAAGCAATTTTCAACTGATAACCATACATAGCTACCAAAAGACCAATGTCGCAAAGATAAACTCTAAATTGATCTTCCTTGACATGCGCTTTCAATGGAAACCAAGGTGAATTCACATTATAAGCAAAATCAATTAATCCGGCATTATGTAGCCAATCTAAGCTACTGGTAAATTTCCTTGCTGTCGCCTTTTTCTCAACAACAGAATACTGAAATTTATGGTTTTCTTTGCTTAACTGACGCGGGATAGACAGAAAACACTGCTTAGCCTTAATTTTATCCTGATTCAGCGCGTATTTAGCAATATCATCCTGATAATCACGCAGAATTTTTTCCTGTAATAGATGTACTTGGTAAAAATCTTTCGTTGCAATATATGTATCAACTACCTCAGGCAATCCACCAACTACCATATATTCCTGCAGATACTTGTTTAAAGAATTATGCATAGCCTCAGGAACTCGTTTTGCTCCGTCTACGTATGGTGCCAGCATCTCCTTGAGATTTACTTCTGCACCAAGCGCCCAAATAAACTCTTCAAAATCAAGAGTACGCATAATTAACTGCTGTTCATATCCGACAGGTATAGAAACCTCATTTTTGTAATCCATGCCCAGCAATGAACCGGAGGCAATACAATCAAAACGTCCATCCTGCGTCCAAAATTTCAAGGAAGTTCTAGCGTTAGGAACATCCTGAATTTCATCCAAAAACAAAAGCGTTTCACCGGGAATAAATTGACAACCCGGCATACTAAGTTTAATTTGCTGAACCATGTTATCAACATCAAGATTTCCGGAAAATACAGCCTGCATATCAGGTCGCTCAATAAAATTTATCTCTATAAAATTTTTATATTCACGCTTACCAAACTCTCGGACAATATATGTTTTACCACACTGCCTAACGCCACGTAATAAAATAGCGTCTTTTTTGCCTTTGTTGTTTTTCCATGCCAAGAGCTTATCATAGATTTTTCGACGTAACATTTTAATTGCTCACTCCCCTCTCTAATTTACTCTCATTCTAGCATATCCTCATGAAATATGCAATCATTGCAGATTTCATGAGGATAAAATATGCAACTATTGCAGATTTTATGAGGATAATAGAAAAAGAGCTTATTTCCATATTCACACTGCAACATTTCGCTCAGGCAGTTTTCAGCAAATCCTTACATTATTTTCCATTCTACTCCCTCCTTGACAATCCCCTCACTAACGCAATATGATTATCTTCGGTAATTACTTTTGGTAATCATTTATGAAGGAGAATCATCATGACACATAAACTGTCTATCGAAGCAATCAAAACTCTGCTCATTGCCTGCCACGAAGCAAAGCGTGTAGTAGAGCTGCAGCCACCTCTGCCGGAAGGCTTAACTCCCGGCAATCTTAAAGTGCTGGACTACATTGAATACCTGAAACGTACCGCACAACCTCCAAAGGTCAGCGACATTGCGGATCTGCTGCAGGTAACGCGCCCCGGTACCACTCGCCTGGTAAGCGAGCTGCAGGCAATAAATGTTATCGAAAAAATCAGCGATAAACAGGATAAACGCATCGTCAGACTGCGCATGACAGACGAGGGGCGTAAAATTCATGCCTATTACATTGAGCAATATCACAGCTGGCTGGCTGCACAAATTACCGATATCAGCGAAGCAGATATCAACACCACTGCTGCCACCATCGCCAAGCTTTAATTTCGGCTTATACCTTTTGCTTATCATCGGCTTCAGCAGCCTGATTTTTGCAACCAGCATTGCCTCCGACTTCGGTTGGTTCAGTATCGAGGTGCTGGCTCTTTTCGCAATCTGCCTTATTGCTTTGACTGCCTTCTATAAGCAATCATTAAACAGCAGCACACCTCTTTTAAGTGTGCAGATTTTCCGCTATCTTCCGTATACGCTCAGCACTGCCAGTCTTTTGCTCGTCGGCTTTATCTGTCTTTGACTAGGTTTTTTAATTCCCAACTATGCGCAACTTGTTTCGCATACTGATGCCTTTACCGCCGGCTGTCTGCTGCTGCCCGGCTGTATCATCGGCGCTATGCTGGCTCCCATCAGCGGCAGGCTGTTGGACAAGTTCGGTGCCCAACGTCCGATTTTATTAGGCAATGCATCAATTCTCTTATCCGTCATCTGCTACAGCCTTTATCCGGGCGAGCTGAGCTCGTTGCTCTTCATTGTCTTCTACCTGTTCTTTGCCTTTGGCCAAGGTTTTTCCATGGGTACAATTATGACCAACGGTCTGAGCCAGTTACCGGAAGAACTGAATGCCGACGGCAACGCAGCTATGAATACACTGCTGCAGCTGGCAGGTGCAGTCGGTACAGCGGTTATCAGTACGATTGTCGCGACCGCGCAGGCTGCAGAACCGACCAATATCGCGCATGCTACTATGCTGGGCAGCATACATGGATTTTTTGTGCTTACTGTCAGCGCCGTGCTCATCCTTTGCTGCTCCTTAAAGGTGTTCGCTCTTATTAAAAAGAAAAATCCTGCTCATGCTTAATATATTGCGTTCTATCGCCGGTATCACAAAAGCCTCCCTCGTGCATATGCGCCGGGAGGTTTTTATATCAAAAACATTATGCCGGCATGTCAAAAAGGCCGCTTTCTGCATCTGACGCACAGGTAAGCGACCTTTTAATATTTCCCTTATTTTTAATTACTGCAAGCCACGCAGCTTTTATTTTTCTATGCTGCGTTTACGGCTCACACTCTTTCCCTTATTTTTCGCAATCCGGACAGCTGATTTTTCTGTATGCTGTCCTTAGCGGATTACGCTCTTTCCCTTATTTTTGTTTATCGTAACCCCGACAGCTTTTTTATCTGTACGCTGACTTTAGCGGATTACGCTCTTTCCCTTATTTTTATTTTCTGCACTAAAAGTGCTTGTAAGCTGTTGATTATTTTTTCTTTAGGAAGCTCATCATGCCACGCAGTTGTGCGCCAACTTGTTCAGCCTGGGTTGCTCCAGCACGACGACGCATAGCGTTGAATTGCGGACGGCCGCATTGGTTTTCCAGTAACCATTTCTTAGCAAAGGTACCATCCTAGATTTCAGCCAGAACCTGTTTCATAGCAGCTTTGGTTTCAGCAGTGATGATGCGCGGACCGGTTACATAGTCGCCATATTCAGCGGTATCGGAGATGGAATGACGCATTTTAGCCATGCCGCCTTCATACATCAAGTCAACGATCAGCTTCATCTCATGCATGCATTCGAAGTATGCGCTTTCAGGCTCATAGCCTGCTTCTACCAAGGTTTCAAAGCCTGCGTTCATCAGAGCGCAAACGCCGCCGCAGAGAACTGCCTGCTCACCAAAGAGGTCGGTTTCGGTTTCTTCGCGGAAGGTGGTTTCCAGAGCGCCTGCACGGGTACCGCCAATGCCCTTAGCATAAGCCAGAGCCAGGTCATGAGCCTTGCCGGTCGGGTTTTGGTAAGCAGTTACCAGAACGGGAACACCGCTGCCTTCGGTATAGGTACGACGAACCAGATGGCCGGGGCCTTTAGGAGCAACCATGAATACGTCTACATCAGCAGGAGGAACAATCTGACCGAAGTGAATGTTGAAGCCGTGTGCAAAAGCCAGTGCATTACCAGCCTCCAGGTTCGGAGCGATATCTTTTTTATATGTAGCAGCTTGCTTTTCATCAGGAATCAGCATCATGATGATATCGGCAGCCTTAGCAGCTTCTGCGGTAGTCATAACCTTCAGGCCGGCAGCTTCTGCCTTAGCTTTGGACTTAGAGCCTTCATACAGGCCTACAACTACGTTTACGCCGCTCTCCTGCAGGTTCAATGCATGTGCATGGCCTTGAGAACCATAACCGATAATAGCAACTGTTTTGCCATTCAATAATTCCAGATTCGCATCGTTGTCATAATACATTTTAACCATTGTTATTACCTCTTTCTTTTCCCTTATTTTAATATACAAATTTAATAAAAAATTTCCCTTATTTATAGCTGTTTATCTGCATCTGTTAATCTTGACGAAGTCATCTACCGCAGCACCGGCTGCCACCATAGGCTCTACCAGATCACCCTGCTCTACGATTACTTCAATCAGGAAGGGCTTGTCAGCCTCGCGTGCTGCCTTCAGCGCTTCCTTAAATTCCTTGCAGGTCGCTGCTCTGCGTCCGCCTGCACCACAGGAATGAGCAAAACCGATGAAGTCAAACTCAGTCAGCAGCGTATTGGAGTAATGCTCGTTGTAGAAGAGCTGCTGCCATTGACGGACCATCCCTAAGCAGCTGTTATTAATAACGATACTGATTAGCTTTTTGCCTTCACGAGCTGCCGTATACAGCTCCATGCCGGTCATCTTGAAGCCGCCGTCACCACAGATATGCACTACCTGCTTATCAGGCTCGGCAAAAGCTGCACCCAACGCGCCTGGGAGACCGAAACCCATCGTACCGCAACCACCGCTCGTCAGATGGTGACGCGGTTTATCGACAACTAAATGCTGTGCTGCCCACATCTGGTTCTGACCAACGTCAGTTACATAAATCGGATTTTCGCCTTCAAAGCTACGGCTCAGTTCCTTCATCATCCAGGGAGCTGTCAGGCGGTCGCCAGCCAGCAGGCTGCGGTCCTCTGTTGCATCCCAAGCCTTAATCTGCTGCCACCAATCGGCGTGTGCTGCCTTCTGCACCAACGGCAGCAGGCTTTGCAGTGTCTGCTTTACATCACCCATTACGGAAAGGCTTGTTGCTATATTTTTATCTATTTCCGTCGGGTCGATATCAAGCTGGATAATCGTCTTTTGTCCTACGTAACGGTTGCGGTCACCGGTTACGCGGTCGCTGAAGCGGCTGCCTGCGACTACCAGCACATCAGCCTGCGCTACAGCCATGTTGGAAGCGATATGACCATGCATGCCGGTCATGCCCAGGGAGCGTTCGTCAGACTCGGGATAAACGCCGATGCCCATCAGCGTATTTACTACCGGCAAATCAGCCTTTTGGGCCAGCTCCAGCAGTTCTTCCTGCGCGCCGCTGTTAACAGCGCCGCCGCCAACCAGCAGCACCGGGCGTTGCGCCTTGTTCAGCACCTCAGCTGCCTGCTGCAGCTGCTCCGCTGTTGCCTGTGGCAGCTCTTCCGCTGCAGAAGCTGCCTGCGGCTCGCTCCATTCCAGCTCCTCAACCTGTACGCTGCTGGGAATATCCACCAGCACAGGTCCCGGTCTGCCCTCCTGTGCCAAGGCAAATGCCTTGCGCAGTGCCGGCAGCAGCTCTTCCTTGCTGCGTACCAGCATGTTGTATTTGGTAATCGGCATTGTAACGCCGACAATATCAATCTCCTGAAAGGAATCGCGTCCCAGCATGCTTACGCCAACCTGACCGGTAATCGCTACCAGCGGAATGGAATCAAGATAAGCAGTTGCCAGGCCGGTAACAATGTTTGTGGCACCGGGACCGGAGGTTACGATACATACGCCGGTTCTGCCGCTCGCACGGGCATAGCCGTCAGCTGCGTGAATAGCGCCCTGCTCATGTGCGGTCAGCACATTTTTCAGCGGTGCATCGTACAATGCATCATACAGCGGAATCACAGCACCTCCGGGATAACCGAAGACTGTATCTACGCCCTGCTCCAAAAGGACCTTTACAATGGCTTCTGAGCCTTTCAGCTTCATCAGTCCGTCCCCCTTACGCCATAGTAGCTACAGACTCAACTGCAACCTGCTTAGCCAGCAGCTTGGCAACCTGAGCAGCAGCTACATCTGCCAGCTGGATTTCCAGCTTCAGACGATTTTCTTCTGCATCCATGCGCAGGGAGCGTACCTGAGCACCTTGCTTGGAAAGCACACGCAATACACGCGGCAATAAAGTTTCATCATTCTGACCAGTTACCAATACCTTTTCAAACATTTTAATTCCTCCTATCAAGAACACCTGAATTTACTACTAAATCAATTATCTTTTAATGGACTTTTTAGGAGTAGTATTAAAAAAACGCCCCTGCATATATGCAGGGGCGTATAATACGCGGTACCACCCTAATTTATTACTTTCAGCACCAGTCCATCAACCGGCTCGGAAATAACGCATCCGTTACGCATCAGTCTACTTGCAAAGCTTTCGCTGACGAGTTCATGGGTGATTTAATCAATAAGGCTTCGTACCGGTTTGCACCAGACACCGGCTCTCTAAAACTCTACGCTTATCTTTAGTCCCAATCATAACCTTTGGTTGTCAATTTGAAATTACTGATACTATACACCCATCTACATCGTTTGTCAACACCTTTTTGTAAAATTTTACATTTTTCTTCTTTTAGTCACTGTATATGAACATTTTCAGCCTTTTGTCTATTGTACACAAACTAATCAAACGATTACAAATTTCGCGCTACTTTTCAGTAGACAAAGTACACTAATATCCATTATACAAAAACACGTTAAAGACAGTGCTTTGTATCGTTTAAAACAAAAGACTTCCCAAAATTTTTTTGGGAAGCCCTTAAATTTTTATCTTAGATGTTCTTTAATTTAGCAGCAACATTCTCTTTGATTGCTGCAGCATATTCAGCATGATGCGCTTCCAGGAAAGCCTTCATGTCAGCAGCAACATTGCTTTCCTCCTTCGGATTCAGCGCCTTTCTGTAGCCAAGCACCAGTGCACGGTCAGCAGCATCTGCTGTAGCCTCACAGCCACAAGCAGCACACAGCTTGCCGAACAGGTCGGCATCCAGAGCTTTTACCAGCTCTATTGCGCTCATCCAGAGGATATTGTTCATTTTGAAATGAACCTTGCCCTTCAGATATTTCATAGCAGCAGCAGTATCGTTCATAGCGATATCCGCATTTTTAAAGCTCAGGCGATAGCCGAAGGTGTCGGCAATCTCGCAGTGCAGCTGCAGGTTATCGTTTACAGCCTCAGAGTCCTTCAGCGGGTCGAGGCAGATAGAGCTCAGCTTGATGCCGTTACGCTGCAGCTCGTTGCCGATCAGATAATGCTCCTGCGGAGTCAGCACCTTACCGGGCTTGGACAGATCCAGCTCAAAGTCAATATCCCACGGAGTATTTTTCAGATAAGAGTTGTAGATGAACTGGATATGCATAATTGCTTCGCCGTATTCCAGAACGATGCGGTGCAGCTGATTTTCGGTAAAAGTAATCTTGCTGGTGCCAACCTTGAACTCAGCGTTCAGATAGGACGCATGCAATGCTGCGCGGAAGGTTTCGTTGAACTGCTCAAAGCGTTTGTCAACAGCCTCGTCAGACAGCTTTTCAATGCCCAGGTCAATCTTATCGCTGCAGTCAAAGCCAATCATGCTGTAACCGTAAAGCAAAGCCTTCACGATTTCCTCTTCGGTTTTCAGGCCAGCAGCATTAGCGCCGTAGCCTTCCTTGTAGCCCTCTTCGAGCACGCCCCAGGTTGCGGTATCCACAGCCTGTACAAAATAGCGCTGCAGTGCCTCGCTGTCCTCGGTAGTAAAATCAACCAATACCGGTTTCAGCTGACGTTTACCAAACAGCTCCGCCACAACTGCATCTGCCTCGCCCAGCCAATCGCTGAAACCGATGCTGGCACCTTTAGTGCCGCAGGCAGTCGGTGCGGTCCATTTAACATAGCGGCGCACCAGCGCAGCATTATTTGCATTCAGTGCCATAACAGAAACATGTACGTCCTTAACGTCTGCTTCCTTTTCAACATCCTTCCACAGTGCGCTCAGCGCAGCTTCACCATTTGCAGCAAAAGCCAGGCGCTTGCCTTCCTCAGCATTTACAAGTGCCAGCCAGTTACCCTGTACATCACACAAAGAAGTTTCTATAACTTCACCTGCAGCCTCACGCAAAGCTGCCAATGCATCCATTTGCTTTAATGCCATAACCTAATCTTCCTCCATTTACTTACAATTAGTCATAATAATATTATGAACAAAAATCGTCTATTACGCAAGCAAAAACTTTGCAGATAGCAAAAAAACTTGTGTTTGTATACAAAATACCACCGCAGCAATAGGAAATTATCTTGTTTTCCTGGAAAATATATTCTCCTTTTCCGATATTTAGTGTAAGGTTATCAACAGTATCAACAGACTTATCCACAGTTTTTGTGCATAACTTTTAGTTATACAGAGTGTTATCCACCAGCCTCTGAGAAAAAAGTGGCTTGTTTACAAGGATTTTACACAATTATCAACATGTTATGCACAATCTGTGGATAACTTTAATAACAACTAGGGGGAGATTTCCACAACACTATATCTATGGGTCCAGCTTCGTCCCGCTCACAAGCAAAACAGCCTTTTAAAACGTCAAAAACAGCGAACAAACTATTATTTGTCGCTGTTTCCGATGCAAAATTAAATTTTATTCTGCTTACCAGAGATTAAGCAGATGCTGCAAAAGCAGGCTCACAAACGTAATACTTGCCCAACAGCCAAGACCGAGTCCCAAAGGCTTGCTGCTTGTTGTCACAAGCTTGACGATATTCGTATTCAGACCTACCGCAGCCATCGCCATAACGATAAAGAACTTGCTGAGCCATTTAAGCGGTGCAAAAACCTCTGCTACTACGCCCATGCTTGTCGCCAACGTAGTGATAAGCGAAGCCAGTACGAAGTACAGTATAAAGCTCGGCACAATGCTCCTGATATTAACTTCATGATTTGCCCCCTGTTCGCGCTTGCCTACGAGATAACCTAATACCAACGTAATCGGAATAATTGCCAGTGTACGCGTCAGCTTTACCGTCACCGCCTTATCCAAAGTTGCCGTTCCCAGACCGAACATTGCATCCCAAGTCGCCGCCGTTGCCGTAACCGAAGAAGTATCGTTAACAGCAGTACCAGCAAAAATACCGAAGGCTTCACCGCTTGTTGTAGAAAATCCCAACACTGTACCCAACCAAGGAAAAAGCAGCGCTGCCAGCACATTGAAGAAAAATATAACGCTGATAGCCTGCGCCACCTCTTCATCATCTGCCTTGATGACAGGCGCTGTCGCAGCCACTGCACTGCCGCCACAGATAGACGAACCTACACCGATAAGTGTGGAAATCTTGCCAGGAATTTTCATCACCTTATGCAACACATAGGCCACAATAAGCGAAGTTGCAATCGTGCAGACGATAATCGGCAGAGACTGCTTACCGGTTGCCAGCACTACGGAAATATTCAGACCGAAGCCAAGCAGGATTACTGCGTATTGCAGCACCTTTTTGGATACAAAGCCTACACCGCTTTTAAACGCAGCCTCTACGGGCCACACAAGCGCTACCAGCATGCCTAAAAGAATTGCAAAGACAGGTGCACCGACAACAGGCACCAGCTTGCCTAAAAACCAGCACGGCACAGCCAAAACAGCACATAAAATAATACCGCGCCACTTATCTGAGAAAAAGCTCACTATAACACCTCCATAAAAAACAAATATAATTATAGCATAATCAGCATATATTTTCAAAAATGGGCATTATTGCTAAACGCAAACACTCCTGCCTCCAGGCCTTCAGCCTGCCTGCAGGAGTTTTTTATCTTCTTATCTGTGACCAGATGAATAGCGCCAGTCCCGCCCAAATGCAGCCAAAGGCTGTAGCAGTAGTACCGGTAAACGGTTCACCGTAAATCAGCACGCCTATCATCAGTGATATAGAAGGCGAAATATATTGTAAAAAGCCTACAATATTCAACGGCAGCTTACGCGCGCAGGCCGTAAAAAGGAGCATCGGTGTCGCCGTAACAGCGCCCGCACCTGCTAAAAGCAGCAACGTATTCATATCACAGCTTTGATAAACAGTACCTTCGTTAATACTAAGGTAATATAAGTAGCCTGCAGCCAAGGGCGAAATCAATAATGTTTCCAACAGAATACTCGTCATCGGTTGGGCAATAATAATTTTTTTCAGTAAACCATAGAAGGCAAAGGTTAATGGCAGCGTCAGTGCTACCCAAGGCAGGCCGCCGTTATGGACAATAATCACACCAATGCCGACAGCAGCGCAGCTAACTGCTGCAATCTGCAGCTTAGCAAGGCGCTCACGCAGAAATACTACGCCAAAGAGCACATTCATCAGCGGGCTGATATAATAGCCCATGCTTGTTTCTACAATGCGTCCTGCTTCTACCGCCCAGATAAAAATCCCCCAGTTGAAACTGATCATAATTGCTGCCAGCACCATGCAGCAGGCTGTCTTTTTCGTACTGAAAATCGCCTTGGTTTCCTGCATAAAGATGTTTAGCTTGCCTGTTGCCAATAACAAGAGAAAGACGAAAACGGCTGACCATAAAAAACGGTTCGCCAAAATTTCCATCGCCTCAACATGCTGCAGCAGCTTCCAGTATATCGGCAGCACGCCCCATAAAAGATAGGCTCCAAGACCATAAAAAATGCCAAGTCTGTAATTATCCATAAGAAAATACCCCTCTGTAAAAATTTATTATATGATTTACTAAAGACAAGCAGAAAGTTTCGAGGACCATTTTTCAGCATATGTTATTTTATTTTTGTAATTTTTTCGGTATCGGAATCCAAATAGCTGTAATCGCCGCTACAATCGGCAACCACACCAAAAGCTGCATAACCATCGGCAGACCAAACTTATCTGCCAGCACGCCGAGAATTGTTACGCCAAAACCACCTAAACCAACGCTGAAACCGATTGTCAGACCGGATGCCATGCCCACATTATTCGGCATCATACATTGAGCAATAATAATGGTCGTCGCAAAGGAACCGATGATGCAAAAGCCTGCGATAACAACCGATGCCATAGCAAAAAGCTTAGTCGTAGCAATCGTAATACAGTAAATTGCCGGAATGCTCAGCGTAATAGAGCCCAAGAGAATTTTGCGTGCTCCCAGTCTGTCGCTCAAAATTGAACCGACATAGGTACCTGCCACACCGCCTAAAAGGAAGCCGGACACCAGGCTGCTGGAGAAAACTGCCTCAAAGCCGCGGAACTTCATAAAATACAACGGCAGATATGTTGAAATACCGCTGTGAATAGAAGAACGCATGAAGATATAGAACAGAATCAAAAAGAGCGCAAAATATGACATTTTTTCGCTCGTGCCGTCAGCAGCCTTCTTGGCCTGCTGTACCTCATGCTCCTTGTTTACGCGGATATAATCCGGCATCGCCTTTGCCATCAGCAAGAATACTAGCAGTCCGGGAACAGCAAAATACATGGTGTTATGAATACCACCGGCCAAGCCTAAAAGAAAGGTCATAAATATAGAACCAACTGCCATACCGGCGTTACCGCCGATAGAAAACAAGCCCATGTTCTTCGTGCGATTTGTATCATCACTCAAAAAATTGACTGTTTTAGAAGCCTGCGGGTGATAGGTAGCGCTCGCCAGGCTGATAAAAATAACCGTGCATAAAAGCAGCGTATAGCTGGAAACCCAGCCCACAAAGGCAAAGCCTGCACCTGCCAGCGCCGCACAAAGCGGCAGAAAGCGTGGCAGCGAGCGCCTGTCGGTAAGATAGCCGAAGGCCGGCTGAATAACGGATGACATAATATTTTGCAGCAGTACAATCGCTGCCAATTGTGAATAGCTCAAGGAAAACAGCTCCTTCAGCTGCGGTAAAACGATAGGCAGAGCCCCCGCCTGCATATCGGTAACAAGATGTCCCAATGCCAACGCGACAACAGGATAATACATTTTATTCATATAAAAACTCCTTTATAACGCTGTGCCCTTTGTCGGTACAGTTAATTTACTCATATCTGTCTTTTCTATCTCTAACAAACGCACCTTGCGCCACATACCGCCGCCATAGCCGGTAAGGCTGCCATCAGCGCCTATTACGCGATGGCAGGGAATAATAATGCAGAGCGGATTACGGCCCACTGCACCGCCTACAGCCTGCGCCGACATACGTGCAAGACCACGCTGCGCTGCAATTTCGCACGCAATATCGCCGTAAGTAATGAGGGTGCCATAAGGGATTTTTTGCAATATCTTCCAGACACTTTTCTGAAAATCACTGCCGGTAAATTGCAAAGGTACATTTACCTTCGGCTCGCAGCCTGCGAAATATTCAGCCAGCCACTTTTCGGCACGTGCAAAAACAGGCAGCTCCGCATTTTGCGCATCTTGAATATCTTTATCGCCATAATGCTTATCGTCTGCAAACCATAGACCGGTTAACCTTTCACCATCGCTGCGTAAAGTTATTTCGCCTAAAGGCGAGGAAATTTTTTTATAGTACAACATCTTCAACCTCATTTATTTTGCGTGGTAGCACTAAGGGGAATAGAACCCTTATAATTTAACGTTTTTTCGCAGGCGCATAATCCTTCATACCCTCTATCGCACCGCCGGCAATCTCCCAAAGGTAGATGGCTGCCGTACTGCCGTAGGGACTATAGCGCTTTTGGTATTTGGCAAACAGCTCACGCGTAATTTTGCGGTGATGGTACAGCATCCGTAAACCGCGCTGAATTGCCAAGTCGTCATAGCTTAAAATATCCGGTCGCTGCAGACAGAACAGCAAAATCATTTCTGCCGTCCATTTACCGATACCCTTCAGGCTGCTCAGAGCTGTAATTGCCTCTGCATCATTCATATGCTCCACGGCCTGCAAATCAAACTCACCGCCGACAATTCTATCCGCAAAATCCTTGATGTATTCTGCCTTACGCAGACTCATACCCAAACCCTGTAGCTCCTCAGCCGACGCAGCATGCACCGTAAAAGGTGTAACAACTTTCAGCCTTGCCTCCAAACGCGCCCAAACCGTCGCCTGTGCCTTGGATGATATCTGCTGACCGACAATATGACGTACAACAGCAGCAAAAAGATTAGCGTCCAGCTTGCGCTCAATATGACCGATTTGCTCTATAGCCAAAGCCAGCTTCTTATCCTTGCGCTTAAGATAATTTATTTCCGTATCGCCGTATTGAAAGTACATCGCTGCACCTGCCTTCTGAAAGTATAATGATATTATAACGCTTAAGAAGCAAAAAGAATAGCGGATAAGCATACAAATTCAGCAGAAGCTTTGCGAAAAAAGAAAAGCCAGACAGCTTCACGCTGTATGGCTCATATTAAAGACACTCGATAATAGCTTTTAAAATTGCGCTGGTTTCTTCTAAAGGCCTAGCAAGGCTTTCGTCAAACACCATTTCCGGCAGGAGCGGCACATGTACAAAGCCAACCTTCGTTGTCGTACCGGCGTAGGCATGGGCAGCACGGTAAAAAATTTCGTTGCAGACATAGCCGCCGGAAGCAAACTCCAGCTGCACGGGCAACTTCTGCACACGTAAAGAGCGGACTATTTCATGTACAGGAATCGTAGCAAAGTAGGCGGCGGGGGCGTCAGCAAGAATTGGCTCATTCCACGGCTTACGTCCCATATTATCCTCGATAAGCGCATCCTTGATGTTTAATGCCGCAAGATTGATATCTATTTTCGTCGTGCCGCTGTTCATGCCCGTCATAAGGATGACGTCAGGCTGCACGCGCTGCGCCTCCTCGAGCAGCAGGCGCGGCGCAAGGCCAAAGATGTTAGGCACGCGCAGCTTATGAATGTGATAGTTGTTGATAGTTTCGGGTAAAGCCTGTACGACCTCCCACGATGGATTCATCGTGTAATGAGCGAAGGGGTCGAAGGCGGTGAGGAGAAGAGATTTCATTTCAATGCCTTCCGCATATATTCCGTCCAATAGCTAATGCTATCAGAAACAATATTTTTTGCTGCATCAGAGATAGCAAAGTCAAACAGTTTTTCTGGTGATATACGTTTTATATTTTCATCATTATCGTCCAGATTAGTTACGTTGCCCTCACTAGTAAATAAGAAAACCTTGCCCTGCAAATGTCTAAATGCGTTTGCATCAATGTCTACTTTACCTTTTTTAACTTGAATATATATATGCGTTCTATCCTTAGGGTCGAGCAAAACACACTCAAAAAGAGCTGTTGATTGCTTATTAGTTGAAGGAATTACTATATATCCATACTCAGAGAATAAATATGCATATACTAAATCTTCACAATCCGTTGAAGAGATTAATGAATAAAACATTTCTTGGTCAGCTCTAATGCTCAAATCTTTATAACAATTATTGTCAATTTTAGTATTATAGTAATGTTTTGAAAAGAGCTCTACTGCGTCAGAATTTATTCTTTGTAATGTAGCTCCAAGTATAAAAGCATCTACTACTCTACCAGGTACATGAAATTCATCTCCTACTTTATGCCACTCTATACAAGTTCGTTGCGTAGTAGAATCACTTTCTAGTATTTCTTTACTACTATCGTAAACCCATTGGCTAGCTTCGCCTACTCTGCCAAGATAATAAATTCCATTGTCGCGTATCCATATTAAATCATCAGGTTTAACATCATAATACAATCTTCTTATATTTGCATTAACAATTCCCTTAGCATTATAAACTTTCCACTCTTTAATTAAGGACGCATAATCTTCATAAGATTTTATAGCTGCACGTTGCTTACAAATTTTTCTCTTTTCATCTTCACTAAAATTATGTTCTTCTAAATGCCTATCATTAAGCGACCACCCCATAGCCAATACACTTTTATTAAGGCAAAGATCAATACGACTTCTACCAGGACTACCAACTATTTTAATATGCGATCTCCAAATAATCATAATAAAACACCTCCAAAGCGCACAAAACTGGTTTTTATTTAAACATAAATGATGAACAAAATAAGCGATAAGCTTTTTTCTGTAATCCATCCATGTATTTCAACGCCTGCTGTTCAATTCGATAAGGTACACCATAATAAGCACCTGCAACCGCACCTGTTATAGCTGCAATTGTATCACTATCTCCACCGATAGATACTGCGTTTCTAATTGCATCTTCAAAATCAGTCGCTTCGAAAAAAGCTTTTAACGCCTGCGGAACAGTCTCCTGACACGTTTCATTAAATTCGTAATCAGCACGGATTTCGTCTAGCGTGAAGTTCATCGGATAATATTCATTATCTATCACAGTAAAAATTTCTTCTTTCTTGCTTCCATGTAAAGCCATATATGTTGCAACTGCAGTAGCTTCAGCACCCTTTATCCCTTCTGGATGGTTATGCGTAACGCTAGTAACAATTCTAGACAGTTCCTTCACTTCTTCTATAGATTTAGCAACGTAAGCTACTGGGCTAACACGCATAGCTGAACCATTGCCAAAACTATTATAAGGCTGCGGATCGTTCGTTCTAAGCCAATCAGAAAACATACTACCATAACCTGCTTTAGGATATTTCTTTCCCCAAAGCTGCATTTGTTTGATTGTTTCAGCAGCAAGTTTGCTGTAATCTCTCTTACATTCTACCAAAGCACTCGCAACAGCCAAAGTCATCATGCTATCATCGGTTGGGCAGCAATGCTCGGAGAATAAAGGAAAATCCTTCGTTTTTATTTCATTGAATTCATATACAGAACCAACGATATCGCCAATAACAGCACCTAACACACGGCGCATCTTTCTTTTAAGCAAAACTGCTTCCTTCCAGTCAATCCCTTTAACATGCATGACTTCTGTACTTTCCTCTTTCTTAGCAAACACTTTCTCAGTTATCTCTTTCCAATACCAGTCTGAAGGAGCTTTTCCTTCAATGCACACCATAGCGAAGACAGAGACTGCCATATCATAGTCGCACGCTCCATCTGGTGCTTCAAGAACATAGATATGATTATTGCCCTCTTTATCCATTTTGCCATACTCAACACGATAGTTTTTCATGATATGTACGCCATCATAGCGAATATATCCTTCAACCAGACTTTGGATGAAGTCGACGGGTCTATCTGCAATTACATCAAGATTTACGCAGATGAATTCGTCCATGACAGGGCGCATATTACACATATACTTCATAACCTGCTCTTCAAACTCACATACATTCATATATGAATTGATGTTAAGCACACATGGAGCTGCTCCCTTGCAATTTATTCTTTCACAAGGAATGATTTCAATATTAGAAGCGTTAGTTTTGTTTTCTTCGTAGGACATATTTTTCACCTCGTAGCCAAGACACCAGGATTTCATACTTCATCTTTGAAATATTTCTCCCTAAATTGATTTCACCTATAGTTACGTTGCACGATTAAAATTTCGCCCGGTTTTGGGAAATTTTCTTTAGATGTTATACACTAGCCAAAAAGAAAATGTAAATTATGCTTTCCCATAGCAAAAGAACCTGTACCATTGGTACAGGTTCTTTTTTTCTAACCGGCAGCTATCTATCCTCCCAGGCCGCTTCCAGCCAAGTACTTTCGACGTATAAGGGCTTAACTACTGTGTTCGGGATGGGAACAGGTGGATCCCCTTAGCCATCACCACCGGATTATTTAATTTTGAGGTTTGTACCCTCAAAACTTCAACAGAAGAATGAACCGTTAAGTTCTTTTTAACGTTTTGTTTAAGCTGACTTCTTCATCAAAAACCGCTCCTTATTCAGTCGCTGTTTTCGATGTTTGCACGACCTTTTCGATTTCTCGCTTCGCTTTGCTTGCGACAAATCGGGTTCTTGCTTAAAGTCAAGCCCTCGACATATTAGTATCGGTCCGCTGAATACATTACTGTACTTACACTCCCGACCTATCAACCTCGTCTTCTCCAAGGTGTCTTACTAGATTGCTCTATGAGAGATCTCATCTTAAGGCTGGTTTCACGCTTAGATGCTTTCAGCGTTTATCCTTTCCGAACGTAGCTACCCAACTATACCTCTGGCGAGATAATTGGTACACCATTGGTTCGTCCACTCCGGTCCTCTCGTACTAGGAGCAGCCCCCTTCAAATCTCTTGCGCCCGCGATGGATAGGGACCGAACTGTCTCACGACGTTCTGAACCCAGCTCACGTACCACTTTAATGGGCGAACAGCCCAACCCTTGGGACCGACTTCAGCCCCAGGATGTGATGAGCCGACATCGAGGTGCCAAACCTCCCCGTCGATATGGACTCTTGGGAGAGATTAGCCTGTTATCCCCAGGGTAGCTTTTATCCGTTGAGCGATGGCCCTTCCACTTGGATGCCACCGGATCACTAAGCCCTACTTTCGTACCTGATTGCCGTGTTTGGCTCTCAGTCAAGCTCCCTTCTGCCTTTACACTCTTCGCGCGATTTCCGGCCGCGCTGAGGGAACCTTTGGGCGCCTCCGTTACTCTTTGGGAGGCGACCGCCCCAGTCAAACTGCCCGCCTGACACTGTCCCGAGTTTCGTTACTCCTACGGTTAGAATTCCGATACATCAAGGGTGGTATCCCAACGGCGGCTCCACGAAGACTAGCGTCCTCGCTTCCATGCCTCCCACCTATCCTGTACGTGATGTATCAGAACCCAATGTCAGGTTACAGTAAAGCTCCATGGGGTCTTTCTGTCCAGTCGCGGGTAACCTGCATCTTCACAGGTACTTCAATTTCACCGGGTCCCTCGTTGAGACAGTGCCCAAATCGTTACACCTTTCGTGCGGGTCGGAACTTACCCGACAAGGAATTTCGCTACCTTAGGACCGTTATAGTTACGGCCGCCGTTCACCGGGGCTTCGGTCGAATGCTTTGGATTGCTCCGGACATCCTTCCTTAACCTTCCGGCACTGGGCAGGTGTCAGCACCTATACGTCAGATTTCTCTTTAGCAGGCACCTGTGTTTGTGGTAAACAGTCGCTTGGGCCTCTTCTCTGCGACCGCCTCATGCTCCGTCTGTTCAGACTTCACAACAGCGGCTACCCTTATCCCGAAGTTACGGGTACATTTTGCCGAGTTCCTTAACGAGGGTTCTCCCGCGCACCTTAGGATTCTCTCCCCGCATACCTGTGTCGGTTTACGGTACGGGCGGTAATTCTCTAACTAGAAGCTTTTCTCGACAGTGTGGGGTCAGCAGCTTCAGTTCCGTTTCCGGAACCTCCACATCACGCCTCAGACTCACAGGACGCGGATTTGCCTGCGTCCCATCCTACACGCTTGTACAGGAACAACCAATCTCCTGCCTGCCTGCCCTCCTGTGTCACTCCATCGCTCAAACAATCATTACCGGTACTGGAATATCTGCCAGTTGTCCATCTCCTACGCTCCATGCCTCGGATTAGGTCCCGACTTACCCTGGGACGACGATCGTTGCCCAGGAATCCTTATGCTTTCGGTGGAATGGATTCTCACCATTCTTTTCGCTACTCATACCAACATTCTCACTTCTGTGAAGTCCACCGTTCCTTACAGAACGACTTCAGCCCTCACAGAACGCTCCCCTACCCCACGACATATGTCGTAGCCACAGCTTCGGTTTCGTACTTTAGCCCCGGTAATCTTCGGCGCAGGGTCTCTCGACCAGTGAGCTATTACGCACTCTTTAAATGGTGGCTGCTTCTAAGCCAACATCCTGGTTGTTTTAGAGACCCCACATCCTTTTCCACTTAGTACGACATTGGGGACCTTAGCTGGTGGTCTGGGCTGTTTCCCTTTTGACCACGGATCTTATCACTCGTAGTCTGACTCCCAAGCTCTACAGTATAACCATTCGGAGTTTGACAGGGTTCGGTAACCTTTATGGCCCCTAGCCCGATCAGTGCTCTACCGCCTATACTTACTACTTGAGGCTAGCCCTAAAGCTATTTCGGGGAGAACCAGCTATCTCCGCGTTCGATTGGAATTTCACCTCTACCCACATCTCATCCTAAAGCTTTTCAACGCTCACAGGTTCGGTCCTCCACGCAATTTTACCTGCGCTTCAACCTGGACATGGGTAGATCACTGCGGTTTCGGGTCTACGTACACTAACTATCCGCCCTCTTAAGACTCGCTTTCGCTTCGGCTCCGTGTCTTCCACTTAACCTCGCTAGTGCACGTAACTCGTTGGTTCATTCTTCAATAGGCACGCCGTCGCTTTCGCTCCGACTGCTTGTAGACATACGGTTTCAGGTTCTCTTTCACTCCCCTCCCGGGGTTCTTTTCACCTTTCCCTCACG
>ERZ773248.86-NODE-86-length-128209-cov-7.424591_pt1 | contig 128209 bp, 114 predicted proteins | sample MGYA00580518_ERZ773248 | MGnify/ENA primary metagenome ERZ773248 (study PRJEB29015, sample SAMEA2737762) | human gut metagenome | biome: human gut; feature: human-associated habitat; material: faeces | place: China | collected 2012 ...
GAATTTATCGGCATCATCAACCGGATCGCACAGGATCATCCGATCCTGGTAGATAAATATCTGCAGGGTAAGGAGATCGAGGTCGATGCAGTATGTGATGGCGACGACATCCTGATCCCGGGTATTATGGAGCACATTGAGCGTGCCGGTATCCATTCTGGAGACAGTATCTCTGTTTACCCGGCAAAGAGCATCAGTGACCATGTGAAAGCAACTATTGAAGAATATACCAAACGACTGGCGCGTTCTCTGCATGTCATCGGACTGATCAACATTCAGTTTATCGCAGTGGGCGAGGATGTATATGTGATCGAGGTGAACCCGCGTTCCAGCCGTACCGTTCCATATATCAGTAAAGTAACCGGAATCCCGATCGTTCCGCTGGCAACCAAAGTGATCCTTGGTCATAAGATCAAAGATCTTGGTTATACACCAGGACTGCAGCCGGAAGCTGATTATTATGCAGTGAAGATGCCGGTATTCTCCTTCGAGAAGATTCGTGACGCTGATATCAGCCTTGGACCGGAGATGAAGTCTACCGGTGAGTGTCTGGGAATTGCCAAGACCTTCAATGAGGCTCTCTACAAAGCATTCCTCGGTGCTGGTATCTGCCTGCCGAAATACAAGAACATGATCATGACCGTCCGTGATGAGGACAAGCCGGAGGCTGTGGAGATCGCCAAGAGATTTGAAGCTCTGGGATACAACATCTACGCAACCAAAGGAACTGCCCGTGCGTTAATGGATGCAGATGTACAGGTTCGTCTGACCAGAAAAGTAGAGCAGGAGTCTCCGAACATTCTGGACCTGATCCTTGGACATGAGATCGATCTTGTCATCGATACCCCGTCTCAGGGCGTGGAGCACAGCCATGATGGATTTGTGATCCGCCGTCATGCCATCGAGACAGGTGTAAATGTGCTGACTGCCATTGATACGGCAAAAGCACTGGTTACTTCTCTGGAAGATACCGATCATAAAAATCTGACCCTGATCGATATTGCGAGACTGTAAATAACTGAAAAATATATAGAAAAGAACGGTTCATTGCAGCCGTTCTTTTTATGTGGTTCTTGAGTTTTCTGACTACGTGTATTATATTGTAAAGACGAAAAAAGGAGTACGAGGAGCATATCATAACGATGAAACAGAATAAGATAGATTTAACAAGTGGCAGTCCTTTTGAAGTCATTCTGAAATTTGCCATTCCGGTTATTGGCGGCAATTTGTTTCAGCTGTTCTATACACTGGCAGACAGTGTGATCGTAGGTAAGACGCTGGGAGCAGATTCTCTGGCGGCAGTGGGAGCAACCAGCATTGTAGTATATTTTGTATTGTGCTTTATACAGGGAATGACCAGTGGATTTGGTATCTGTCTGGGACAGAGATATGGAGCGGAAGACTATGCAGCAGCCAGAAAAAGTATTGCAGCGTCCACTGTACTAAGCTTTTTGTTCACGGTGTTGATCACAGTATTGTGCTGCGGTCTGGCATATCCTATCGTGCGGTGGATGAAGACACCTTCAGATATTTATCAGGAGGCTTATACCTATATGTTTATTGTACTGCTGGGAAGCGGTGCTACTTTTTTTTATAATCTGATCTCGAATTTCCTCAGGGCCATGGGAGACAGTAAGACACCACTGTATTATCTGGTGTTTTCATCGCTGCTGAATGTGGTTCTTGATATTGTTTTTATTGTCCCGTTTCGTATGGGTGTTGCAGGAGCGGCATGGGCAACAGTGCTGTCACAGTTGATCTCTGCAGTTCTCTGTATGTGGACTGGCTGGCACAAGTTTGATGAATTTCATCTTCGCAGAGAAGACTTTTCAGATCTGATGCGTACATCAGCATCTCATCTGAAGATCGGATTTACCATGGGTTTTCAGATGTCAGTGATGTGTATTGGACAGCTTTCCATGCAGAGTGCAGTCAATGCGCTGGGTTCAGTGGCAGTGGCCGGATATACGGTAGCAACCAAAGTAGATCAGGTATCTGTACTGGTCAACAATGCTATGATCTCAGCTGTCTCCGCATTTGTATCCCAGAATTATGGTGCAGGGAACAGAGAGCGGATCCGTCAGGGAGTACGTGCGGGACTGATTCAGACACAGGCATTGAATGTGCTGATGGGCGTGGGAATCCTGTTGCTGCGGGAACCTATTGTGGCATTGTTTATTGAACATCCGACAAAAGAGATCATAGTATATTCCAATGGGTATCTGAACTGGGTGGCTCCGTGCTATCTGCTTCTTGGATTTCTGGCTATCTATCGTTGTGCAGTTCAAAGCATGGGAAATACCATTGCGCCTTTTACGGCTTGTATTATTGAACTGGTCATGAGACTTGGAAGTACCATCGGACTCTGCGCAGTAGCCGGATACCTGGGTGTCTGTCTGGCGAGTCCACTGGCATGGCTGGGTGCGTGTTCACTGCTTGTGCCGGTATATTATCATATGGTAACTATTCAGAGCCATGCGCATGTTCAATAAATATGCGGTTCATGCTTGCATGACAGAGCATATTTATGAACATGTATATGGCGAGAAGCCATACATGAGCAAAAGAAAAGCCTCGTAGAGGCGGTTTTGCGAATGTGGCTCTGAATAGTTACATCATATAACACAGGAATAGAAAGAGTGTGAAAATATGAATCAAGATTATTTGATAAAAAAGAAGCCTATGTATGCGCTGGCGTTGTTTGCGCTGCCTATGATCATCGGAAATCTGTTTCAGCAGACCTATACGATGGTGGATTCAGCCATTGTCGGCCGTTATGTGAGTGAGCAGGCACTGGCGGCGGTGGGGGCTTCTTATTCGCTGACAAATGTATTTATCTGTGTGGCCATCGGCGGCGGCATGGGGGCATCGGTAGTGGTGAGCCGTCATTTTGGTGCGAAAGCCTATGATCGTATGAAGACAGCAGTCTATACAGCACTGCTTACTTTTCTTGTCATCAGCATCCTGCTAGGAAGTGTGGGGCTGCTCTGCGGAAAATGGATCATGAATCTGTTGCAGACACCGTCAGATGTGCTGGATCTGTCTGTGGTGTATCTGAATATTTATTTTCTGGGACTGCCATTTCTGTTTATGTACAATGTGTTGTCCGCTATGTTCAATGCCCTTGGCAAATCCCGGATTCCTCTGTATTTTCTGGTCTTTTCGTCAATCTTCAATGTGGGACTGGATATTTTTATGGTAAAGTCTCTTCGTATGGGGGTTGCCGGTGTAGCCTGGGCCACGCTGATCGCACAGGGAATCTCAGCAGTACTGTCTTTCAGCGTGCTGCTGCGGACTTTATGGGGAATGAAAGGAAATCAGGATGTTGCGCTGAAAACAGGGACGGGCAGCATCTGGAAACATATTTTCAGTATGACAGAACTTCGTACTATGACAGGCATTGCACTTCCGTCGATCCTGCAGCAGTCTACGGTGTCCATCGGTATGATGCTGGTACAATCCGTGGTCAACAGCTTTGGTTCTCAGATGCTGGCAGGTTATTCGGCTGCCATGCGTGTGGAATCCATATGTGTTGTTCCCATGTCTGCCATGGGGAATGCCATTTCTTCTTATACGGCACAGAATATCGGAGCAGAACAGAAAGACCGGGTCAGAGAAGGATATCGTGCGGTGACGATTATGGTCCTTGGCTTTGCAGCAGTGATCTGTCTGGCCCTGGAATTGTCGGGAGACAGCCTTGCGTATCTGTTCCTGGGAGCAGATGGCACGCCAGCAGCTATGCAGACAGCTGTGAACTGCATGATGTTCATGGGCTGGTTTTACTGTCTGATCGGTTTTAAGATGACTGCAGACGGTGTGCTCAGAGGAGCTGGTGATATGAAACTCTTTACTGTGGCAAATCTGGTAAACCTTGGAATCCGTGTGCTTGTAGCGGTGATCATGGCTCCAAGATTCGGTATCTTTATGGTGTGGGCGGCAGTTCCGGTAGGCTGGACTGCTAACTGGCTGATCTCCTATTGCAGGTATCGAACCGGGAAATGGGAGAAGCGGTGAAAAACTGTGAATGCCTCTCTGTTCAATAAGATTTTTACTAACCTGCCAATTAGCAACCCGCGGGCTAGATTTTGGGCAGCCACCTTCACTACGCCGCGTTTGCTGCCCAATACTTCATTTAATTCATCAAAATTTTTATTTTGTCCTACAAAAAGTCATTCATATGGCTCCGTGTCCATCGGAATCATATGAATGGCTTTTATTATGCCAAGAAAGGAGAGTACATCATATAATGGAGTACGTGGATATCTGGATAGAGTCGGGTATAAAAATGACAAGGAGAGGACATATGAATTTGAATTATATGAAAGCTTTTGTTACTACAGTTATGAGTCTGGTGGCATCGATGCTGGGAGTGTTATACATTCCTGTGCTTTTGATGGTTGCCTGTAACGTGATCGATTATGTCACAGGCATCTGGGCAGCTGGGTATCGACAGGATGGAGGTGTCAGTTCTTATTGTAGCATGTGCGGGATCATTAAAAAGGTGACCATGTGGCTATTGGTATTTGTAGGTGCTATCATTGATCAGCTTCTGGCATATGCAGCTCAGACGATAGGATATCAGCTGCCGTTTACATTTCTGGTGGCATGTGTGGTAGCAATTTGGATCATCTGCAATGAGCTGATCAGTATTCTGGAAAATATGGTCGATATTGGAATTAAATTGCCTGCATTTTTGCTTCCGTTGGTGAGAAAATTGAAAACTACGGTGGATAAGATGGGCGGAGCGGACCAGGAAGAATAGTATAAATTGTGGGGGCGGCATGAGCCGTCCCTTTTGCGCCGGCACAAACCGGCAGAAAGGAGAATGATATGAGAATCAATGTACATGCTGGACATAATCCGGCTGGAAAAGTAGCTTGTGGAGCAGTAGGACTTATCAATGAGTCAACCGAGGCCAGAAGAGTAAAGGATGAGGTGATCAGTAAGCTTCGGCAGCTTGGTCACATCGTTTATGACTGCACGGTCGATAACGGTACAGGGCAGGTCGATGTGCTGAAAAAGATCATTGCGAAATGCAATGCCCATGCAGTGGATCTGGATGTTTCCATTCACTTCAACTCTGGAGCAGGCGATAAAGGCGGAAACGGTAAGACCACTGGTGTAGAGTGCTATGTTTATTCTGCGACAAGTAAGGCAAAGGTGTTTGCTGAGAAGATCTGCCAGGCGATCAGCAACCTGGGATTCAAGAACCGTGGTGTGAAGATCAGTCAGAAACTGTATGTGCTTAAAAAAAGTAAGGCACCGGCACTGTTGTTGGAGTGCTGCTTTGTGGACGACAAGGACGATGTACAGTTATACTCCTATGAGGAGATGGCGGATGCTATCGTGTATGGAATCACCGGAGAGCACGTGCAGATTGCACCGGAAATGGATAAAGCAGAGCAGGGCGAGGAAACTTTCACGGGTGACAGAAAAGCTCTGTATCGTGTCCAGGTAGGAGCTTACAGCGCCAGATACAATGCGGAAGCACAGGCAGAGAAGCTGAAGAAAGCAGGATTTGATGCGACTATTGTTCAGGCATAAATCGTGTTACTAAATTGTTATTAAATCTTATATTTTGACATGATTTTGCATTATTTTCAAAAGTGAACTTTCCTGTAGTACTGAGGAAAATTAGCATTTGAGAAAAATGTCTATTCAGAGCCACATTCGCAAAATCGCCTCTACGAGGCTTTTCTTTTGCTCATGATGGCTTCTCGCCATATACATATTTAAAAATATGCTCGATCATGCAAGCATGGCTCGCATATTTACTAAATATGTGCATGGCTCTGAATAGACAATAAAATTAAGATTAATTAAGAATTATATAGATTAATCTATGATATACTTTATATAGGGCATGGTTCCCTTTGAACCGGAACCATGCCCTAATATTCTATAAATACAGGAGGAGAAGCGTGGAAAAGACACGGGAACCTGCGATTCAGGTGAAGAACCTCTATAAAATATTCCGGGTGGGCAATGAAAAAGTCCGTGCGCTCAACGGTGTGGATCTGACTATCTACAAAGGTGAGTTCTGTGCGATTGTCGGTACATCCGGTTCTGGAAAATCTACCATGCTGAACATGCTTGCCGGGCTGGAAAAGCCGACCAAAGGCGAAGTGATTGTGGCTGGCGAGCATCTGGAAAAAATGAATGAAAATCAGCTTGTCAAGTTCCGGAGGGAGCATGTGGGATTTATTTTTCAGTCCTTTAATCTGCTGGGAACCATGAATGCTATCGAAAATGTAGCATTGCCGTTGACATTCCGGGGAGTGGATAAGAAGATAAGGGAAGCCAAGGCAGTGGAGATGCTGAAGCTGGTAGGACTTCCTAAACACATGAAGCACCGGCCAAATGAGATGTCGGGAGGACAGCAGCAACGTGTGGGTGTGGCACGTGCCCTGGTATTGGATCCGGAGATCATTTTTGCGGATGAGCCCACTGGTAATCTGGATTCCAAAACATCAGCAGAGGTGCTGGGATTGATGAGAAAAGTCGTGACAGAGAAGAATCAGACAATGGTCATGGTAACCCATGACAACCATCTGGCGGGATTTGCAGACCGCATCTTTCATATCATAGATGGTAAGATCGTGAAGATCGAGGACAGAAGTGAATACAAGGAGGATGAGCAATGAATAAGTGGGGAATGAAAGGAATTGTGCTGGGACTGTGCCTGAGCATGATGGCTCCGATGGCAGTGGCTATGGTGCCGGGAATAAGTGTGGAAGCTGAAGAAACAGATGATGCAAAACTTCTTGCAAAAGCAAAAGTGGATGCGCCTAAAGAATTGGCTGATTATAAGAGATTAATAGATCCGGGCAATAAATATGCCAGTAAATTAGATGAAATTATTACGAAAGCACTGGCGCAGATCGATAATATGACCACAGCCACAGGTGTTACCAACTATGTGAGCAAAGCAAAAGCACAGATGGATGCAGTAGTTAATCCCCCCAAGGATGACAGCAAAGATGACAAAGACGATGACACGACCGTTCCGGTCAATGCAGATCATTTTCTGACCGTCGGCGGCAACTGGGTGACACCGGTGGCCAATGCAGGACAACCGGTGAGCATCGTACTTCCGATCGTGAATATGGGAAAGACCAATGTAACGAAGGCTGTGGTGACTCCGGTGCTCAGTACGGACACTGCTACCTGGCCGTTTGAGATCACCCAGTCAGGATATTCTCAGACCATTGAGGATCTTCCGGGAACCGATACGGGTATGTCTGATATGGACCGTCGCCGGGAACTGACCTGGAATCTTCAGACCAGAAGCGATGTGGGAAATGGATATCAGAAGATTTCCTTTAATGTAAGATATTTTGCATCTGACGGAAGCAGTCAGACCACTACCCTGGATACGTATATTCAGACCAGCGGTACCGCAGGTGTGAGTGCAGATGGAAAAGCATCCACCCCGCGAGTGATCGTGACTGGTTTTGAGACAAATCCAGAAGTGGTACATGCAGGTGACAGCTTTATGCTGACACTTCATCTGAAAAACACATCTACAGCTACCAGTGTCAACAATATGCTTTTTGAGTTTGATGCGGCAGTAGAGGGAAAAGATTCGGAGACAACCTATGAATCCTTCCTTCCGACTGCAGGTTCCAATACTATTTTTGTAGATAAGATGGCAAAAAATGGGACCAGAGATATTCAGATCGAGATGGAAGCCAGGTCTGATCTGGCACAGAAGCCGTATGCTATTGATGTGAATATGAGTTATGAGGATGAGCATGTGAATGCTTATACAAATAAGGCCAGTGTGTCCATTCCGGTGAAGCAGGAAGCAAGAATCGACATGAGCCAGCCAGAGGTGACACCGTCCAGCATTGATGTGGGCAGTGAAGCCAATGTGATGTTTAGTATCTACAATCTTGGAAAGACCAAGCTTTACAATGTGTCTGTGAAGACTGACAGTGAGTTCTTCTCTGGTGGAGACTGCTTTGTTGGTAACCTGGATTCTGGAGCTACCGGTTCTGTGGATATGTATCTGACCGGAGAAGCAGCGACTACTGACGATGGAACAGTAAAGCTGCAGATCACTTATGAGGATGAGACCGGAGCACCAACTACCGTTGAGAAAGAGATTTCGCTTTTTGTAACAGAACCGGTTTACGATGATGGTATGAATGATGACACTGCGATGCCTGATGGTGACACTGGAAATGGCATGGGAATCGGTGGAAAGATTGCTGTTGCAGTAGTGATTCTTATAGCAGCAGGTGTGGCAGGTGCAGTCATCGTGATGAAACGGAAAAAGAAAAAAGAGCAGCAGAATCTGGAAGACGATATTATGGATCTGGATGAAGAAGATGGAGATAATATCACATCGGATGAGACAGAAGATACAGATGATCAGGAATAGAAGGGGCAGCTTATGAAATTTTCAGATTTGCTTCGCATGAGCGGTTCCAATCTGCTCAGACGAAAGCTTCGTACAGCTCTGACGGTACTGGGAGTGGTCATAGGAACTGCGTCGATCGTGGTTATGATTTCCCTCGGTCTGGGACTTCAGAAAAGCTCCTTGGAGCAGATCGAGCAGTATGGAGGTTTGACGACCATCAATGTAAATACCTGGGGAAATTATAATTCTGATTCATCACAGGAAGAACTGAGGATCGACGATGGCGTTGTGGAGACGATCTCCAAGATTCCTCATGTGGAATTTGCTTCTCCGATACTGAGTACCTATGTGCTGCTGAAGCAGGGAGTTTACGAAGGCAGCCTGACAGTTCAGGGAATGACACAGGAAGCACTTCAGAATATGGATATGAAAGTTGGTGAAGGTACACTTCCGGAAGCAGGTGCTCCGCTTTCGTTCTTCTATGGTAATCAGGTGATCACCAATTTTTATAATTCAAAGACCAATGAAGGCTATTGGGAAAACAGTGAAGCCATAGATGTGGATCTGATGAATCAGCCGGTGTTTGTGATCTTTGATACGGATGCCTATTATCAGTCGCAGAATGGTGGAAGTGGAGACGGCAGTACGCCTACAACTCCTCCGAAGAAATACATTATTCCTACTTGCGGAATGCTGGCTGGAGGGACTGATGAATATAGTGAAAACAGCTATAGTGTTTATGCTGATATTGATGCACTGAAAGCAGAGCTGAAGAAAATCTTCAAAAATAAAGTGATCCCGGGACAGCCTACGACAAAATCCGGGAAACCTTATAAAGAACTCTATTATGAACAGGTCTATGTACGGGTTGATAAGATGGAAAATGTAACAGAAGTACAGAAGACCATACAGGAGATGGGCTATGGTGCCAACAGCAATGCGGAATGGATGGAGCAGACCCAGGAACAGATGAAGATGATCCAGCTGGTGCTTGGAGGAATCGGTGCGGTATCCTTGTTTGTTGCAGCGATCGGTATTGCAAATACCATGATGATGTCTATCTATGAACGGACGAAGGAGATCGGTATCATCAAAGTGCTGGGCTGTGATCTTGGAAATATCAGAACTATGTTTCTGCTGGAAGCTGGATTTATTGGATTTTTCGGAGGTCTGATCGGTTTGATCCTGAGTGGCATTATATCAATTGTGATCAATATGATTGCCGGATCTGCAGCAGGAGGATACTACGAAGGGATCTCTTACATTCCAATCTGGCTGGTGGTAATATCGCTGGCATTTGCGGTGCTGGTAGGCATGGTGGCAGGATTTTTCCCGGCACTTCGGGCAATGAAGCTGAGTCCGCTTGCAGCGATCCGTAATGAGTAAAAAGAAGGAGGGACATTGTGAAACCTGTTTTGAAAAGCAGATTTTACAGTGTCTTTTTTTCTATCTTGCATTGACTTCTAGGAGCTTTGCGTTAAAATAAGAAACGGTGAAAGGAAGAATACGATGGCAGATAGAGGATTGTGTACAAGAGAGGAGATCCCCGCAGAGGCAAAGTGGGCGATTGAAGATTTATATAAAAATGACGATGAATGGGAGGCGGATTTTACCCGATTGAAGGAGCACCTGCCGGAATTGTCTGCTTATGAAGGTCGGCTGGGCGAGAGTGCGCAGACCCTCCTTTCCATGCAAAGATTATGTGACAAAATGAATATGCTCGCAGAAAAAGTGTATGTTTATGCCAATCAGCGACTACATGAAAATACAGATAATGCCGTCTATCAGAATCTGGCAAGCCGCGCACAGAGTCTTCTGGTGGAGATGTCCGAGCGGACTTCTTATATTGAGCCGGAGATCATGGAGCTGCCAGAAGGAACCATTGAGAAATATTTACAGGAAAACGGTGAACTTCGGGTATATGGGCAGTATTTTGAAAATATGATCAGACAAAAGGCACATGTTCTGCCCGGAGAGATGGAAAAGCTTCTGGCATCTGCCGGTGAACTGGCAGAAAGTCCAAAAGATATTTTTTCCATGTTCAACAATGCAGATATCCGTTTTCCGAAGATCACAGGGGAAGATGGCACGGACGTGGAAGTGACCCATGGACGTTTTATTTCTCTGTTGCAGAGCAAGGATCAGAGGGTGAGAAAGGATGCATTTGAGGCATTGTACGGAGTTTATGAGAAATTCCGCAATACTCTGGCAGCAACGTATCGTGCGAACGTGAAGCAGGAAGTATTCTTTGCGAGAGCGAGAAGATATGGATCAGACCTGGAGGGGGCACTGGATGGAAGCCATATTCCGGTGTCTGTCTATGACAATCTGATCCATGTGGTGCATGAGCATCTGCCGCTGATGCATCGGTATGTGAAAATACGTAAAAAACTGCTGGGTCTTGATGAATTGCATATGTATGATCTCTATACACCCATGACAGAGAACAGCGGAGAACATTTTTCTTTTGAAGATGCAAAGAAAGCAGTTCTGGAAGGGCTGGCACCCATGGGAGAAGAGTATCTGTCCCATTTGAAAGATGGATTTGAACATGGCTGGATCGATGTGTATGAGAATCAGGGAAAGAGAAGCGGAGCCTATTCCTGGGGAGCATATGGCACGCATCCATATGTGCTGCTGAATTATCAGGGGACATTAAATGATGTATTTACCCTGGCACATGAGATGGGGCATGCACTTCACTCCTGGTATTCTGACGAAACACAGCCGTATATTTATGCCGGTTACCGGATCTTTGTTGCAGAAGTAGCATCTACCTGCAATGAGGCACTGTTGATCCATCATTTGCTGAAAAAGGCCAAAGATCCGAAGACAAAAGCATATCTGATCAATTATTTTCTGGAACAGTTCCGTACAACGCTGTATCGACAGACCATGTTTGCGGAATTTGAAAAGATCACCCACGGACTGCAGGAGGCGGGCGAAGCACTGACGGCTGAACGTCTGTGCAGCATTTATTATGATCTTAACAAAGCATATTTTGGTGAAGATATCTGTATTGACCGGCAGATTGAGATGGAATGGGCAAGGATACCCCATTTCTATACACCATTTTATGTATATCAGTATGCGACTGGATTTTCCGCAGCAATTGCACTTTCAGGGAAGATCCTGAGAGAAGGAGAAGCAGCAGTAGAGCAGTATAAGAAATTCCTGAAAGGAGGAAGCTCTATGTATCCGCTGGAGCTTCTCAGACTGGCAGGAGTGGATATGGAACAGAAAAAACCGGTGGAGGATGCGCTTCAAGTGTTCTCTGAATATCTGGATGAGATGGAAAGGCTGGCATAAAGCATGACATCATACGAAGCAATTTTCCGAAGAAGATCCATTCGGAAATACAAAAACGATGAGATTTCTCCGGCAATGCTGGAGAAAATTGAAAAATTCGGTGAGGATGCAATCGGCATCCGCCCGGATATTCAGGTGAAATGGAAGATTTTCCGTAAGGAAGAGAATCAGTTAAAAGGACTGTTCCGTGTGGATGCTCCTTATTATGTTGCGCTTTATTCGGAAATCTGCGAAGATTACCGGAAGAATGCCGGATGCCTTATGGAGCAGTTGTCCTTGTATCTCTTTACCAAAGGCATTGGAAGCTGTTATCAGGGAGGTGCAAAGCTTAAAAAAGACCAGGAGAAAGATCTGGAGCTGGTCATGATCATGGCATTTGGGTATCCGGCAGAACCTCTGGAGCGCTCTTATGAGGATTTTCGGAGGATTGAACTGAAGAAGCTGGTAACGATCCGGGGAGCTTTTGGAAAAGTTCAGAGAAAGCTTCTGGAAGCAGCTAGACTGGCACCGTCGGCCATGAACCGTCAGCCATGGAGATTTGTGTCTTCTGAAGATCGGATCCATCTGTTTGTTAAAAAACCGGGGAAACTGGGATATCAGACCCAGCAGGATTTTAATCTGTTTGATGCAGGTGTGGCTCTGTCCCATATGCTGGTGACGGCGGAGGAGCAATGGTTTGATCTGGAGTATCAGAAGCTGGACAGCATTCTGGAAAAAGAGTTTCAGAACTATGTTTATGTGGGTTCTTTGCTGATTCTCAATGACAGTGAAAAAATCTGACATAAAATCATGGATTTTATATTGACAAATCTGCCATGTTCGGGTAGAATACTGATTGTCGCTGATGCAGTGACAGAACAGGCAGTTTGCACGAGTGGCTCAGTGGTGGAGTATCGCCTTGCCAAGGCGAGGGTCGCGGGTTCGAATCCCGTCTCGTGCTCTAAAATAAAGAGGTTTCGTGTATTACGGAATCTCTTTTTTGTTTTTACTGCCTGAAAAATGTTTCGGACAAACATTTTGTATTCTGTCATGCTTTGCATCCGTGAGTTAAATAGAAAGAAAATCCGGAGTTTTATCCGGAAATGAACAGCAGACAACAAGGAGGAGATCATGAGAAAAGGCTTTGACAATGACAAGTATCTGGCGATGCAGTCAGAACATATTCGGGAACGGATTCAGCAGTTTGACAATAAACTGTATCTGGAGTTTGGCGGCAAGCTTTATGATGATTATCATGCATCCCGCGTACTGCCGGGATTTGAGCCGGATAGTAAACTTCGTATGCTGATGCAGCTTGCAGATCAGGTGGAGATCGTTATTGTGATCAGCGCAGAAGATATTGAGAAAAATAAAGTTCGTGGAGATCTGGGTATCACTTATGATTCGGATCTGCTGCGTCTGAAGGGCATCTTTGAGTCTAAGAATCTGTACGTGGGAAGTGTCTGCATTACGCATTATGCAGGACAGTACAGCGCACAGATGTTCCAGAACCGTCTGGAAAAGATGGGCGTGAAAGTATATCGTCATTACCTGATCCCAGGGTATCCGAACAATATTCCGCTGATCGTGAGCGAGGATGGATATGGCCATAATGAATATATTGAGACAACCAAGCCGTTGGTTGTTGTAACAGCACCTGGACCGGGAAGCGGAAAGATGGCGACCTGTCTGTCCCAGCTCTACCACGAACATAAACGCGGAGTTCGTGCTGGTTATGCGAAATACGAGACTTTCCCAATCTGGAATCTGCCTCTGTCTCATCCGGTGAACCTGGCTTATGAGGCGGCAACCGCAGACCTGAACGATGTGAACATGATCGATCCGTATCATCTGGAAGCCTATGGAAAGACAACTGTCAACTACAACCGTGATGTAGAGATCTTCCCGGTATTGAAAGCAATGTTTATGGAGATCTACGGTGAGTGTCCGTACAAATCCCCTACAGATATGGGTGTGAACATGGCCGGAAACTGCATTGTGGATGATGAGGCATGCAGGGAGGCATCTGGTCAGGAGATCATCCGCCGTTACTATCAGACGCTGGTAAATATTGCCAGAGGTAAATCAAAAGAAGAGGAAGCTTATAAGATCGAGCTTCTGATGAATACAGCAGGCGTATCGGTAAAAGACCGTAAGGTAGTTCCGGCAGCTCTTAAACGTGCAGAAGAGACCGGATATACTGCAGTTGCCATGGAGCTGGATGACGGAACGATCATTACAGGCAAGACCGGGGAGCTGCTTGGAGCATGCGCAGCTTTGCTCATCAAAGCACTGAAGCATCTGGCAGGCATCGGAGAAGACGTGCTTTTGATCACTCCGAACGTGATCCGTCCGATCCAGAGACTGAAGGTAGACTACCTTGGTAGCAAGAATCCGCGTCTTCACATGGAGGAAGTGTTGATCGCTCTGTCTGCAAGTACGGAAACTAATCCACTGGCAGATCTGGCTCTGAAGCAGCTTCCGCGTCTGCGGGGCAGTCAGGTACACAGTTCCCGTATGCTCAGTGCAGCTGATGAGAAGACCTTCCAGAAGCTGGGAATCATGATGACCTCAGAGCCAAAATAAAAATAGGTTTATAAGAATAAGTAATAAAATAAATTATATATATTAAATTTACTAATCTAAAAAAGTGTGGTATGATAGCTTCAAAAAGGTACGCATACATACAATGGAGGGAAATAGCATGGTAAGACGCGTCTTTGTTGAGAAGAAACAGGCATTTGCAGTAAAAGCAAAGGAACTGGAAGAAGAGATCAGAAGCTATCTGGGCATTCAGACCGTGACAGGAGTCCGTGTGCTGATTCGCTACGATGTGGAAAATATTGGTGATGAGACCTTCGAGAAAGCATGCCAGACGGTATTTTCAGAGCCACCGGTAGATGTACTGTATCGGGAAGAGTTTGAGACTGCACCGGGTGCAAGCGTCTTTGGTGTGGAGTTCCTTCCAGGACAGTTCGATCAGAGAGCAGATTCTGCTGTACAGTGTGTACAGTTCCTGAATGCTGCAGAAAAACCGGTGATCCGTACTGCAACGGTCTATGTGATCGAAGGAAATGTGACGGCAGAAGAGTTGTCTGCTATCAAATCCTTCTGCATCAACCCGGTGGATTCCAGAGAGACCGGCATGGTGAAACCAGAGACATTGGTGACTGTATTTGAAGAACCGGCAGATGTTAAGATCTTTGATGGCTTCAAAGACATGACAGAAGCTGATCTGGAGGCACTTTACAAATCCCTGAATCTTGCGATGACATTCAAGGATTTCTTACATATTCAGAACTATTTTAAGAAGGAAGAACACAGAGATCCGTCTATGACAGAAATCCGTGTGCTGGATACCTACTGGTCTGACCACTGCCGTCATACCACCTTCTCTACCGAACTTAAGGATGTAACCTTTGAGGATGGCTACTATCGTACACCGATCGAGAAAACTTATGAGCAGTATGTGGCTGATCATAAGGAGATTTTTAAGGGCCGTGATGACAAGTTCATCTGTCTGATGGATCTGGCGCTGATGGCTATGAGAAAGCTGAAAAAAGAAGGTAAACTTCAGGATCAGGAGGAATCTGATGAAATCAATGCATGCTCTATTGTGGTTCCGGTAGAGATTGATGGAGAAGTAGAAGAGTGGCTGGTCAACTTTAAAAATGAGACTCACAACCACCCGACAGAGATCGAGCCGTTCGGTGGTGCTGCTACCTGTCTTGGAGGAGCCATCAGAGATCCGTTGTCAGGACGTACGTATGTATATCAGGCAATGCGTGTGACTGGCGCTGCTGATCCAACGGTTCCGGTATCTGAGACACTGAAAGGAAAGCTTCCGCAGAAAAAACTGGTGCGTGGTGCTGCCAGCGGTTATAGTTCTTATGGTAATCAGATCGGACTTGCAACCGGCTATGTAAAAGAGATCTATCATCCGAACTACGTGGCAAAACGTATGGAGATCGGTGCTGTCATGGGTGCAGCTCCGAGAAAAGACGTGATCCGCGAGACTTCTGATCCGGGTGATATTATCATTCTGCTGGGAGGCAGAACCGGACGTGACGGCTGTGGCGGTGCAACCGGCTCTTCCAAGGTTCATACGGAGGCTTCCATCGAGACCTGTGGAGCTGAGGTTCAGAAAGGAAATGCACCAACTGAGCGCAAGATCCAGAGACTGTTCCGTCGTCCGGAAGTGACCAGACTGATCCGTAAATGTAACGACTTTGGTGCAGGCGGTGTGTCTGTTGCCATCGGTGAGCTGGCAGACGGACTGGTAGTAGATCTTGATAAAGTACCGAAGAAATACGAAGGTCTTGACGGAACCGAGCTTGCCATCTCCGAATCTCAGGAGCGTATGGCAGTGGTTGTAGACCCGAAAGACGTTGATGAATTTATGAAATATGCTTCTGAAGAGAACCTGGAGGCTGTCTGCGTGGCAGAAGTGACCGAAGATCCGAGACTGGTTCTCAAGTGGAGAGGCAAAGAGATCGTAAATATTTCCCGCGCATTCCTGGATACCAACGGTGCTCATCAGGAAACAAGCGTGGCAGTTGATATGCCGTCTGAGGACGAGCGTTATTTTGAAAGAAAAGAAGTCGGTGATATCCGTGAGAAATGGCTGGCTGTACTGAAAGATCTGAACGTATGCTCCCAGAAAGGTCTGGTTGAGATGTTCGACGGATCCATTGGAGCAGGAAGTGTACTGATGCCTTACGGTGGAAAATATCAGCTGACTGAGACCCAGGCAATGGTTGCAAAACTGCCGGTACTCAAAGGAAAGACGGATACTGTAACCATGATGAGTTATGGATTTGATCCATATCTGTCCAGCTGGTCACCGTATCACGGCGCAGTTTATGCTGTATTGGAGTCTGTGGCAAGAATCGTGGCGACCGGTGGAGATTACAGCAAGATCCGTTTTACCTTCCAGGAATACTTCCGCAGAATGACAGAAGATCCTCATCGTTGGAGTCAGCCGTTTGCAGCACTTCTTGGTGCATACAGTGCACAGCTTGGATTCGGACTGCCGTCCATCGGAGGAAAGGACAGTATGTCCGGTACATTCAATGATATTGACGTACCGCCGACTCTGGTATCCTTTGCAGTAGATATTGCAAGCTATAAACATATCATTACACCTGAGTTCAAGAAAGCAGGCAATAAGATCGTTCTGATGAAGCTTGGCCGTGACGAGTATGATCTGCCGGATTACAAGGAAGCAAGTGATCAGTATGGAAAATTCTTCGAAGATGTAAAAGCAGGCAAGATTGTGTCCGCTTATGCACTGGATGGAAATGGAATCGTTCCGGCAGTGAGCAAGATGGCATTTGGTAATAAGCTTGGAGTGAAGCTGGAGCACAACCTGGATCCGAGAGATGCATTTGCACCGGGATTTGGTTCTATCGTTGCAGAAGTTCCGGCTGGCAAAGTGGGCGAGCTGTCCATCACTTACACTGTGATCGGTGAAGTGACCGAGAAGGATTTCTCCTATGGAAATGTATCCATCAGCTCCGATGAGGCGCTGGCTGCATGGAAGGGCACTCTTGAGAAAGTATTCCCGACCGTGGCAGTTAAAGATACAACCAAGGTCGAGACTCCGATCTACAAAGCAGACAGCATCTATGTATGCCGTCATAAAGTGGCAAGACCGAAGGTATTTATTCCGGTATTCCCAGGTACCAACTGCGAGTACGACAGCACAAAGGCATTTGAGCGTGCCGGTGCAGATGTTGTGACGAAGGTATTCAAGAACTTAAGCGGAAATGATATCCGTGAATCCGTGGATGCATTTGAAAAAGCTATCAGTGATGCACAGATCATCATGTTCCCGGGTGGATTCTCCGCAGGAGATGAGCCGGACGGATCTGCAAAATTCTTCGCAACTGCTTTCCAGAATGAGAAGATCAAGGAAGCAGTAATGAAGCTTCTGAACGAGCGTGATGGACTGGCTCTTGGCATCTGTAATGGTTTCCAGGCACTGATCAAGCTTGGACTGGTACCGGGTGGCGAGATCGTTGGACAGAATCCGGATGCACCGACTCTGACCTTCAACACTATTAACCGCCACATCTCCAAGATGGTATACACTAAGGTGGTCAGCAACAAGTCCCCGTGGCTTGCAGGAGCTGAGCTTGGCGGCGTATATGTGAATCCGGCTTCCCACGGAGAAGGACGTTTCGTAGCTCCGAAGGAGTGGATCGACCGTCTCTTTGCCAATGGACAGGTAGCAACCCAGTATGTGGATCCGGAAGGAAATGCAAGCATGGATGAAGAGTGGAACGTCAATGGTTCTTATGCAGCCATTGAAGGTATCACAAGTCCGGATGGTCGTGTGCTTGGTAAGATGGCACACTCCGAGCGTCGTGACACTGCGGTTGCCATGAACATCTACGGTGAGCAGGATCTGAAGATCTTCGAGTCCGGTGTGAAATATTTCAAATAATAGAAAAACTTGCACAATAGTTTTACCTATGATAGAATAATAAAGGTGAGTGCTGATGCACTCACCTTTTTGGAGACGTATCGAAGTGGCCATAACGAGCTTGACTCGAAATCAAGTTGTCGGGCAACCGGCACGTGGGTTCGAATCCCACCGTCTCCGCTGCCAGAAGTAGCCAGCAGTGTTATTCTTTGCTGCTGGTTATTTTATTTGGTTTTTTATGAAATATGGTTTAATTATATGTTTCCTGTTGAAAAATACTAAAAAATATAGTAAGATTATAAAAGTAAAGTTAAAAAGTTGCTAAAAACTTAAAGGATGACAATGATGTATCTCCGCAAATGCGGGGATATTTTTATGCAATTCTTTATGTTAAAAAAATGGCAATGGTATTCCGGATGGTTATGCCAGATGGGAATAACATCCATTGACAGTAAAACAGCATACATGGTACTTTTGACAAATAAAAAGCGGCATAAGATTCTGCTGGGAGGTGAAAGATTATGAGAATCGGAATGTCTGAGCTGATCGTGATCCTAATTGTTGCCCTGTTTGTATTGGGACCGGATAAACTGCCGGTATATGCAAAGAAGATGGGAGAGGCATTGGCTCAGTTCCGGAAATATTCAGATGAAGCTACCAAAGACATCAGAGAAAGTGTGGTAGAGCCGCTGCAGGAAGCACAGAGACCGCTTCGGGAAGCAGTGGAACCATTGAATGAACTGGATAAAGCGGTACGTTCGAATGTAAAGGACGTACAGAAATCCTTTGCCAATATCGGAAAAGAAGAACCGAAGAAGGCACCAGTTGAGGAACCGAAGGTTCCTGAGGAGACAGATGGCGCTATGGAAGAGCCACAAGAGCAGGAGAAAGAGGAGAATTAATTATGAAAATCGGAACAACAGAACTTTTGATCATTTTAGCTGTTGTAGTGATCGTATTCGGACCTACACAGATCCCGAAACTGACCCGCATGTTTGGGAAAAGCGTAAAAGAATTCCGCAACGGAATGGAAGATGCGGAAGCAAAGGAGAAAGAGAGTGCCGACAGAGAGGAAGACTAAGCACTCAGAGACCACGGAGCAGGAGGGCGAGATGAGCCTGTCCGGACATCTGCGGGAGCTGAGAAACCGGATCCTGGTATGTATCGTGGTTTTAGTCGTTGCTATTCTGGCAGGACTTCATTATGCACCACAGATCGTGCAGCTGTTTCTCCAGATGGGAAAAGATCTGGACTATGAATTTGTGTACATTGCACCGCAGGAACTGATGCTTCAGTATTTTTATGTATCATTTCTGTTTGGTATCTGTGTGACGATCCCGGTACTGCTTTATCAGGCATGGGCATTTATCCGGCCGGGGTTGAAAAAAAGCGAAAATTTTCTGTTTCTGATCGCAATGATATTTGGATTGTTGTGTTTTGGAGCAGGTGCATGTTTTGCATATAAGATCATGCTTCCATTTATGCTTTATTTTTTCAACACTTTAAGTATTGGAAGCGGAGTCAGTGCTTATATCAGCGTACAAAACTATCTGTCTTTTTTGCTGATGGTACTGATTATATTTGGAATTGTATTTGAACTTCCGATGGTATCAGTCGTATTAAACCGGCTGGGACTTTTGAAGGTGTCCTGGATGAAAGCAGGACGCAGGGTGGTGATCGTGGTGATCTTTGTAATTGCGGCACTGATCACTCCACCGGATATTGTATCGCAGATCACAGTGGCGGTGCCCGTGATCCTGTTGTACGAACTGAGTATTTTCCTTTGCTCGGTCTGTGAGAAGATCGGACATAGGAAAGAAGATCCAGAAGAAAATGAGAACGAAAGAGAGTAAACTATGGCAAACAAAATTTCAAGAAGAACATTTGTAAAAGGTCTGGCAGCGGGAGCAGCCAGTGTAGCTGCACTGGGAGTGCTTGGCAGCGTGGAGATGAAATATTCCGCAGAAGGTTCAGATGCCGGATCCGGAGCAGGAACCATTCCGGTGCCAGCAGGAAATATGTCTTATACACCGGGAACCTATTCTGCAAGTGCAAAGGGAATTGCCAGTGACGTAACTGTCACCATGACTTTTGATGAGACCAGCATCACAGATGTACAGATCGATGTATCCGGCGAAACACCGGATATCGGTGGAAAGATCGGGGATGAGATGAGCCAAAAAATCCTGGCTGCACAGTCCTGCAACGTGGATGGTGTATCAGGTGCAACTGTAACTGCAGATGCCATTAAAGCCGCAGCTGCTGACTGTATTTCCCAGGCAAGTGGTCAGACCGTTGCTGTGGAAGAGGCACAGGAGCCGGCATCTTCCGACTGGCTGGGAACAGCACCGGAGATCGCAGAGGCAGATATTACAGAGAACGTTGACACTGAGGTACTGGTAGTCGGATGTGGAACCGGTGGATGGATCACCGCCATGACTGCTGCTGAAGAAGGTGCAAAGGTTCTGGTCGTTGAGAAGAGAGAGACAGCAACCGGTATCCGTGAAGATATCGGAGCGATCAATTCTAAATTGCAGCAGGAAGCTATCCAGGAAAATCCGGAGCTGGCCATTGATAAAATGGAAGCCATGCAGGAACTGGTACGTTACGGTGCCGGTTATGTGGACAGCGATCTGATCCGTGTATGGATCAATGAGTCTGGCGAAATGGTAGACTGGCTGACAGATCTTCTTGAAAAATCCGGAAATTACTACATGAGTCTGGAAGGTGGTATTGGAAATACAGCTGATCCGGGAAGAGACAAGGCGTATGCCACCGGACACAGCCCGCATAAGACAGAAGCTGCAGCTAAGGATGATGCAATCACTCTGAACAGCACCTTCCAGCAGCATTGTGATGAACTGGGAGTAGAGTGGAAGCTTTCCACTTCTCTTGTAAAACTGGAGCAGGATGAAAATGGAAAAGTGACCGGTATCATTGCTCAGGATGGAAATGATGAGCATTATATCCGTATCAATGCTTCCAAGGGTGTGATCATCTGTGCAGGTGGTTATGCATGCAACACCGAGATGATGCAGGCACTGCAGCCGCAGACCCTGGAAATGAAGATCAACTACTCTTTGGGTTCTACCTGTGATGGATCCGGTATTAAAGCCATGATGTGGGCAGGAGCAGGACTGGATCCGACCCATGCATCCATGATGTTCAACCGCTGTTGCTGTCTGCCGACAGAGACTGCAGGCTATAAGACCAATGGCAAATGGTTCTGGTTTGGCGAGCAGCCGTTCCTGAAAGTAAATCTGAATGGAAAACGTTTCTGTAATGAGTCCGGCCCTTACGAGTTCATGCTTCATTCTATGGAGATGCAGCCGTATCATACCTACTGTGATATTTTTGATGCAAACAACAAACAGTATGCAGAGCAGTTTGATGAAGTGGGATGCTGCCGTCTGTTCCCGTTCCCGAACGGAGCTGCCAGCAACATGGGTTATGACTATGTATGGAGCAAAAATGAAGAGCTGATCGAGGCAGGATATCTTCAGAAAGCAAATACGCTGGAAGAACTTGCTGAAAAATTAAATATTCCGGTCGACAATTTTGTGGCGACCGTAAACCGATATAATGAACTGTGTGCAGCAGGTGTGGATGAGGATTATGGAAAAGAAAGACATCGTCTGACCCCGGTAGACACTGCACCATTCTATGGAATCCGTACGGGTGCATGGCATCTGACCACTCTGAACGGATGCCGCATCAACACAGATATGCAGGTACTGGATACCAATGGAGAACCGATCGAGGGACTCTATGCGACCGGAGACTGCACAGGCGGTATGTTTGCTACCACTTATCCGAACCTGTTCACAGGACTTGCCTGCGGACGTACCATGACCTTTGGCCGTCATGCAGCTAAGCTCGTGGCAGCAAAATAAGATCAAATTTTTGCATACTTAACAGCCGTATCGCAGCAATGTATTGCGTGCAGGCTGTGTGAGGTATAGAAGGAGGAAAAGCCATATGTATAAGAAAACATTTCATGGCGGCGTGCATCCGTATGACGGAAAAGAATTTGCGCGTGATATTCCGTTTCAGACCTGGCTTCCCAAAGGCGATCTGGTTTTTCACCTGAATCAGCATATTGGAAAGCCGGCAAAACCACTGGTTCAAAAAGGAGACAGTGTACTGGCGGGACAGATCATCGCAGAAGCGGATGGCTTTGTATCAGCTAACATTATCAGTTCTGTTTCCGGAACCGTAAAGGCAATCGAGAAACGGGAGAATGTGCTTGGTACGACAGATCTTTCCATCGTGGTTGTGAACGACGGGCAGTATACGCTGTCTGAAGGCGTAGGAACAGAAGTGGACCCGACTACTCTGACCGCACAGGAGATTCTGGAAAAAGTCAAAGCAGCAGGCATCGTAGGACTTGGCGGAGCAGGATTTCCAACTCATGTAAAGCTGGCACCAAAGGATCCGGCAGCGATCAAATATGTGATTGCCAACGGTGCTGAGTGCGAACCCTATATTACCTGTGATGATCAGCTGATGCGAAACTATGCTGACGAGATCGTCGGGGGTCTGAAGATCATGCTTCAGCTCTTTCCGAATGCAGAAGGCGTGGTGTTGATCGAAGAGAACAAACCAGAAGCAATCGCAGCAGTTCAGAAAGTATGCGCCAATGAAAACAAGATCCATGTTCACCCGGTACATGTAAAGTATCCGCAAGGTGGTGAGCGCGCCATTATGGATGTAGTTGCAGGCAAGCATATTAAGTTAGGAATGCTCCCGGCAGATGTTGGATGTGTGGTAGATAACGTGGCAACGGTTCGCGCCATCTATCGTGCAGTTGCGAAAACAGAGCCGTTAATGGAAAGAGGATTCACAGTATCCGGTGACGGTGTCAACAAACCATGTAACCTGATCGTGAAGATCGGTACCAGCTTTGAAGAAATGCTGGAAGCAGCGGGTGGATTCAAGGATGGTGAGGAGCCGGAGAAGATCCTGTGCGGCGGCCCGATGATGGGATTTGCAATGCCGTGGCTGTCAGCAGCAGTGAATAAGAACAACAACGCTCTGACTGTTCTGAAAAAAGATCCGGTGGCTGAGGCAGAGAAGCAGCAGACCGCATGCTTACGCTGTGGACGCTGTGGTCAGGTCTGTCCGATCGGTCTGGTTCCGCAGATGATGGCGGCAGCTGCAGAGAAAAAAGATTATGCACGTTATGAGAAGAAACTGTATGGACTGGAGTGTATTGCCTGCGGTTCCTGTACATTCACCTGTCCGGCAAAACGTCCGCTGATGCAGCTGTTCAAGCAGACAAAAGCCGAGATCATGGCGGCTAAGAGAAGATAAGGGGGAGGAAAAAGATGAGTAAATTATACAATGTTTCTTCCAGCCCGCATGTAAGAAGCAAGCTGACGACCGGAATCGTTATGTATGACGTGATCCTGTGTCTTCTGCCTGCAACCGTCATGGGTATCTGGCATTTCAAACTGCAGGCACTGATGGTGATCGCAGCTTCGATCATATCAGCCATGCTGGCAGAATTTGTATTTAATTACATAGCACACAGAAAAAATACACTGATGGATGGCAGTGCCATTGTGACAGGACTTCTTCTGGCACTGTGTCTTCCGGCAAGCGTACCGCTTTATATCCCGTGCCTGGGAGCTGTATTTGCAATTGTTGTTGCAAAGAACCTGTTTGGCGGTCTTGGACATAACTTTATGAACCCGGCACTGGCCGGACGTTGTTTCCTGCTGATCTCCTTCAGCGGCATTGTTGCAAGCTATGCAGTTGATGGATATAGTTCTGCAACACCGCTGGCTCAGATGGCTGCAGGCGAGACTGTGAATGCAGTACAGATGTTTATTGGAAATACCAGTGGTGTTATCGGAAACTCTACGATCGCACTGTTCATCGGAGGCATGATCCTGTGGGCAATGGGCGGTATCACCTTTGAGATCCCTGCAGCCATCCTGGTAAGCTTTACCGCATTTATCGTACTGTTCGGCGGACAGGGATTCAATTTGAATTTCCTGCTGGTACATCTGGCAGGCGGTGGAATCATGATGGCAGCTTTCTTTATGGCAACCGATCCCGTAACCAGTCCGGTAACATCCACCGGCCAGTTACTTTATGGTATTCTGATTGGTATCTTAAGCGGCGTGTTCCGTGTATTTGGAAGTTCTGCAGACTCTGTCAGCTATGCAGTTGTCATTGGCAATATGGTAACTCCGCTGATCGATGAGATCTCCGTACCGGTTCCGTATGGCTGCAGAAAGCAGAAGGAAGAGGGAGAGAAGAGATTCCCGATTCCGCAAGCAGCTGTGGTCCTCTGTGTGATCACCCTGATTGCAGGTGTCTGCTTAAGTGGTGTACATGAGATGACAGCAGAGACCATTGCAGAACAGCAGCTGGCAGCAAGCGCAGCTTCCTATAAGGAAGTATGCCCGGAGGCTGAGACCTTTGAGCATGATGATACATTGAGTGCAGCAGTAGAAGCACTTGATGGAGAGGTATATGGCACTTCCTATGGAAAGGTATATATTAATGATATTATCGTAGGAAAAGATGCATCTGGAAACACCGCAGGTTATGTATTCAGCGTGACCAGCGCAGATGGATATGCAGGAAATATCACGATCTCTGTTGGAATCTCTGCAGACGGTACGGTCAATGGCATCTCCTTCACTGAACTGAATGAGACTGCAGGTATGGGTATGCTCTGTGCAGAGCCGGAATTCAAGGATCAGTTCAACGGCGTACAGACCGATCAGTTCACATTGAACAAGGCAGGAGATTCTACATCTGAGACAGATATCAACTCTGTATCCGGTGCATCCACCTCTTCAGGAGCTATTGTCAACGCAGTCAATGCTGCACTGGATTTCTATGCAGCAAATGTGAAGTAGGAGGTCTGGAATATGAAACCGTGGGTAGAACGTATCTATAATGGTATTGTAAAAGAAAATCCGTCCTTTGTACTGATGCTTGGTATGTGTCCGACGCTGGCAGTTACCACGTCGGCTTCCAATGGTATCGGTATGGGACTTTCCACGATGGCGGTACTGATCGTATCCAACCTGATTATTTCACTGGTTCGTAAGATCGTTCCGGATGATGTACGTCTCCCGGCATACATCGTAATCGTGGCTTCACTGGTAACAGTGGTTGAGCTTCTGATGGAAGCCTACACCCCGTCCATTTACAGCGCTCTTGGAATCTACATTCCGCTGATCGTTGTAAACTGTATCATCCTTGGACGTGCAGAGGCATATGCATCCAAGAATCCCCCGTTCCTGTCTGTAATGGATGGTGTCGGCATGGGTCTGGGATTCACGATCGCCCTGCTTCTGATCGGTATGGTAAGAGAACTTGTGGGAGCAGGAACTCTGTTTGGTATGCAGGTAACTCCGGAAGCCTATAATCCAGTCGGTATCTTTGTAAAAGCTCCGGGTGCATTTCTGGTACTGGCATTCCTGGTTGCAATCATGAATGCAGTAGGCATGAAAACCCGCGCCAATAAAGTGGTGGAAGGCTGTGACGGCTGCTGTGCTGCCTGCTCTCAGTCCTGCACGGATAAGAAGGAGGAAAAAGCATGACATCCTTGATTATGATCGTGGTGAGCAGTGCTCTGGTCAGCAACGTAGTGCTCAGCCAGTTCCTTGGAATCTGCTCATTCTTAGGTGTATCCCGGCAGATCAAGACATCAGCCAGCCTTGGAGGCGCAGTTATCTTCGTTATTACCATTGCTTCTGCAGTGGCAAGCCTTTTATATGATTATGTACTGGTTCCGCTGAACCTTGATTATCTGAAGACTATCGTGTTCATTCTGGTTATTGCAGCTCTGGTACAGTTAGTAGAAATGTTCCTGAAAAAGACCTCCCGTGCTATCTATGAGGCGCTGGGAATCTATCTTCCGCTGATCACTACCAACTGTGCAGTTCTCGGTGTGGCACTGACCAATGTACAGAATGGTTACAACCTGCTTGAGAGTGTTCTGTGTGGATTTGGTACAGCACTTGGTTATACCATCGCTATTGTACTTCTGGCAGGTATCAGAGGCAGACTGGATGAAGAAGCCATCCCGGCACCGTTCCGCGGAGCTCCGATCGTGCTTCTGTGCGCAGCTCTGATGTCAATTGCATTCATGGGCTTTAGTGGTCTGTAACAGGGGGATAAGAATATGCAGGAAATTATCATTACGACTGTAGTGATCGGTGTGATCGGTCTTATTATCGGTATTGCACTGGTAGCTGCAGGAAAGAAATTTTATGTGGCAGTGGATGAGAAAGCCATTGCAATCAGAGAGTGTCTCCCGGGAAACAACTGCGGTGCCTGTGGTTATGCAGGCTGTGATGCAGTAGCAGCAGCGATTGCAGCAGGGGATGCTCCGGTCAACGCCTGCCCGGTCTGTTCTGCAGATGCAGTAGCTAAGATCGGTGGAGTTATGGGTGTGGAGGCAGAAGCAGCCGAGAGAAAGACCGCACAGGTTAAATGTTCCGGTGATTGTGAGCATACTTCTGCAAAATGTAATTATGTGGGAATCGAGGACTGTCGTGCAGCAGCACTGGCAGGATTGAACACGGGATTCTGTACTTTCGGATGTCTGGGTTATGGTTCCTGTGTAAAAGCCTGTACCTATGATGCAATCCATGTAGTAAACGGCGTGGCGAAAGTGGATACATCCAAATGTGTTGGCTGCGGCATGTGTGCAAAAGCCTGCCCGAAAGGTCTCATTGAGGTGCTGCGTGCTGACAGAACATTTGTAGTTCAGTGTTCTAATAAGGACAGAGGTCCTGCAGTGAAAAAAGTTTGTTCAGCAGGATGTTTAGGATGCGGAGCCTGTGTAAAACAGTGTGAGCATGATGCAATTCATTTGGAAGGAAATCTGGCATATATCGATTATGACAAATGCGTGGGCTGCGGTAAATGCGCAGAGAAATGTCCTGCAAAAAATATTGTCAGACAGTAATTATGGATCGAAGACCGATATTATTCGGACTGGGAATTGTGACAGCCGGCATCATTGCCGGCTGTTTCCTTCAGTACCGGAATGAAACAACAAATAAAGAATGTACCAGGCAGCTATTTGCCATGGATACGGTCATGTCTTTCACTGCTTATGGAAAGAACAGTGAGCAGGCTGTGGATGCAGCCATGAAAGAAGTCCAGAGACTGGATGACCTGTTGTCCACTGGTAATCCAGACAGCGAAGTATCTCAGATCAATACCAGGGGAAATGGAACACTGTCAAAAGACACGGAGGCGATTCTGACAGAAGCCATGGAGATCTACAAGGAGACGGACGGACTCTTTGATGTGACGATCTATCCGCTGATGCAGCTGTGGGGTTTCCCGACACAGAAATATCATGTGCCTGCGGAGTCAGAGCTTCAGGAAGCACTGGCGAAAGTAGACGCATCTCAGGTTGTGATAGATAGAAATCAGGTGTCTCTTGGAACCAATCAGGAGATGGATCTGGGAGGAATTGCCAAGGGATATACATCTGCACGGGTCATGGAAATCTTCCGGGAATATGGTATTACATCAGGAATGGTGTCTTTAGGTGGAAATGTGCAGACATTGAACACACGGCCGGATGGAAAACCATGGCAGATCGGAATCCAGAATCCCAATGGGCAGCAGGGATCTCTCCTGGCAGTCCTGTCTGTGGAAAATAAAGCAGTCATCACGTCCGGTGGTTACGAGCGATATTTTGAAGAAGATGGAAATACGTACATTCATATTCTGAATCCGAAGACCGGTTATCCGGCAGACAGTGGACTTGTGTCCGTGTCAGTTATATCAGAAAATGGCATGCTTGCAGATGCACTGTCCACATCTCTCTATCTGATGGGAGAAGAGCAGGCAGCGGGATACTGGCGAACTCATGCAGATGAGTTTGACATGATACTGGAGACTGAAGACGGAACACTGTATGTTACAGAAGGAATCAGTCAGGAAATTCAGACAGACAACACTACGATTGTGTTGAATACAGAAGAATAAAAGTTTTGGAATACAAAAATAGCCACGACTGTCAAATAAAAGCTCTGGAATACAAAATAGCCATGACTGTCGAATAAAAGCTCGTATGACGTGTATCGGACAAAGCAATCTTTGTGTATCGTCTGGATACGTACACCTACCGTGTACGCACCAGCCGACACACGAAGCTCACGTATGTTCGCTCCAAGTCATACAGCGCAGTTTATTTCGACAGCCGTGGCTTTTTTACGTTTGTGGATTTATATTCGACAGCTGTGGTTGTTTTTTATGTTATGGCTGCTTTTTGTATATATTTTTAGAAAATGCCTGAATACAAAAAATATATAAGTTTTATGATGAAAAAATCAGAAAAATATAAAAAATAGAAAAAGTATATTGACAAAACTAAAAGAGTATTATAATATATGCATATGGAAAAACGTTTTATCAAAAATTTATTTAGCAAAAACTTACAATGATAAATTTTTTTTGGGAAAAAGATAAAACGTTTTACTAGAAACGTGTAACATACAGAACAATAAGAATCATCTAATAAAAGGAGGAAAAAAGATGAAAAAGAGACTTATTGGTGCAATGTTAGCAATGGCAATGGCGACTACAATGTTAGGTGGATGTGGAAGCACAGCTTCAACAGATACCGCACCGGCAGAGGGAACGGAAGCAACAGATACTGCCGATGCAGCAGAAGATTCTGGAAAAATTCAGGTTGCCTTTGTACCACAGTTAATTGGTATCCCGTATTTCACCGCTATGGATGAGGGTGGAAAACAGGCAGCAGAAGAACTTGGATGTGAATGGATCTACTCTGGTGATACAACCGCAAGTGCAGACCTTCAGGTTGCTCAGATTGACTCCCTGATTCGTCGCGGTGTAGATGCAATCTCCCTTTCTGTATTAGACAGCTCTTCTACTAACCCGTCTATTAAGAAAGCACAAGAGGCAGGCATCATTGCTTATACCGCAGACTCCGATGCACCGGACAGCACCCGTTCTTTCTATGTTGCACAGGCAGATGACCAGAAACTTGGAGAGGTTCTGATGGAAAATCTTTGCCAGCAGATCGGTGGCGAAGGCAAGATCGGTATCGTATCTGGAGGAGCAACTGCAACCAACCTGAACGCATGGATCGATGCAATGACCGCTTATGCAGAAGCAAATTATCCGGATGTAACAGTTCTGGATGTAAAATACACCTCTAATGGAAGTAGTGAGGAAGCTCTTCAGCAGGCACAGGATCTGATGACCGCTAACCCGGATATCAAAGGTCTTGTAGCAGTAGCATCTTCCTGTATCCCGGGCGTATGCCAGGCAGTCGAGCAGGCTGGAAAGACCGGTGAAGTGAAAGTTATTGGTTATGGTTCTCCGGCAACTGTAAGTGAGTACATCAAGAGTGGGGTTATGGAAACTTCTATTCTGTGGGATGCAAAAGCACTTGGTTATCTGACTTGCTGGGCAGGATATCAGGCAGCTATGGGCAATGAGTTTGAAGAGTCTACAACTCTTGACAGCATTGGAACTACTGTTACTTATGACAAAGAGACTGGTATTCTCCTGTTAGGTGATCCGCTGGTAATTACCAAAGATAACGTGGACGATTTTGATTTCTAAATAGTATATATGATTTTATAAGCATGTTAATGTATTAAAACGTTTATCTTCATTTGGTCGCTTTGTCTCTTCTGCAAAGCGACCAAATGTTTAAGAAAGGAGAAGCAGGTGGAAAATAATATTATACTTGAAGGAAAATCCATCAGCAAATTCTTCGGTGGTGTAAAAGCACTTCAGAATGTGGATTTTCAGTTAAAAAAAGGCGAGATTCTATCTGTGATGGGGGAAAACGGAGCAGGCAAATCGACGCTTATGAAAATCATAGCAGGAGTACATCGGAACGATACGGGAGAACTTCTGTTTGATGGAGAAAAAGTCAGTTTCCGGTCACCGATCGAGGCGTCGGAAAAGGGTATTTCCATTGTATATCAGGAACCTAATATCTTCTCTGATATGTCTGTTCTTGAAAATCTTTTTATGGGGCATGAGATTGTAAATAAATCCGGTATCCAGTGGACGGAAATGTATACGCAGGCAATTGAAGCGTTAAAGCTGGTAGATCTGGATGAGAGCATACTTTCGTTACCTATGGGAAAATTATCAATCGGAACACAGCAGCTGGTACTGATTGCAAGGGGAGTATTCAGAAAATGTAAAGTGCTCATTCTGGATGAGCCAACCTCGATTCTGAGTTATGCAGAATCAGAAAAACTGTTCCAGATCATGTTTGATCTGAAGAAAAAAGGAGTTAGTATCCTTTATATCAGTCATCGAATTCCTGAAATTTTACGGATCTCGGATGAAATCATCATTTTAAGAGATGGTCATCTGACCGGAACAATGAAAGTAGAAGAGGCGACGGAAGAAAAAGTAATCGAAGCGATGTCAGGTCGTAAGATTAACATGAATGTATATAGGAAGAGAGATTACAGTAAGGCAGAGCCGATCCTGAAAGTACAGAATCTGTCCAGGGGAAAGACGTATCAGAATATTAGTTTTGAAGTAAAACCTGGTGAGGTACTTGCTTTTTATGGTTTGGTTGGTTCTGGACGTTCAGAGATGGCAAGAGCAATCTTTGGTGAGATGATGGCGCAGGATGGCAAAATTGAATTTAAAGGCCAGGATATCAGTCATATTACCACCAAGGAAGCAGTAGAACGCAGAATCTTTTATGTACCGGAAGATAGAGGCACGCAGGGACTGTTTGCTGCACATTCCGTGAAGAAGAATATGAGCGCTTCTTTCCTGAAATCCATGTCAGGGCTTCTTGGACTGATGAATGAAAAGGAAGAGACACAGCGTGTACAGAATAATATTGATACCTACAGCATCAAGACACCGTCCCAGAACACGATGGTCATGAGCCTGAGTGGCGGCGGACAGCAGAAAGTGCTTCTTTGCAGATGGCTGCTGGAAAAGCCAGAGGTCATTATTTTGGATGAGCCGACTCGAGGTATTGATGTGGCAACAAAGGCAGAGATCCATCGTTATATTATGGATCTGGCAGAGCAGAACGTAGCAGTAATCCTCATTTCCTCTGATCTTCCAGAGGCAATGGAGCTTTGCGATGAGATGATCATTATGCATAAAGGAAAAATGACCGGTCATTTCACCAGAGATGAGATCACTGAGAAGAAGATTCTGAAACGTGCTTTGGATTTGGAAACTGATTAAGAGCCAGAAGAGGAAACTGATATGAATGTAAAAGAAAAGGTAAATGAGTGGATCGATAACAATCAGAATGAAGTGATCGAACTTTTACAGGAGCTGATTCGGAACCCCAGCGTAAATGCATATTTTGATGAGGAAGAGCAGTATAAAGGCGAAGGAAAAGCACAGCAGTGTTTGAGAGAATATCTGGATGAAATGGGAATGAAAACGGAATTTCAGTATCCAGATGCAGAAGAACTGAAGGAATACGAGGGAAAACCGGGGTACTATGCAGATCACAAATTTGAGAATAGACCCAATCTGGTGGGAACACTCAAAGGAGAAGGCGGTGGTCGTTCGATTCTCTTATCCGGACATATCGATGTGGTACAGCGAGGCGGAGACTGGACCATGGATCCGTTCGGCGGAGAACTGAAGGACGGCAAGATCTATGGACGCGGTGCCGTAGATATGAAGGGCGGAATTGCTGCGATGACTGTTGCGGTGAAGGCCATTCAGAAAGCTGGATTCAAATTAAAAGGTGATGTGAAGATTGGTACGGTTGTAGATGAGGAAGCCGGAGGTATGGGATCGCTTGCTATGATTGCCGCAGGTAACCGGGCAGATGCATGTGTGATCAGTGAACCGACAAATCTGAAGATCGCACCACTGTGTAGAGGCATTTTATGGGGCAAACTGATTATCGAAGCAAGAGCAGGACATATCGAACTAAAACAGGGGGACTGGAGAACAGGCGGAGCAGTTGACGGAATTGCCAAAGGACGCATGTATCTGAAAGCATTCGAAAATCGCAATAAAGACTGGGCAGTCGGAAAACGTCATAAATATATGAGTATTCCGTGCCAGATCAACATTGCAGAGTTTCATGCGGGAGAATATCCTACAACCTTTGCAAATCACTGTGAGATTACCTTTGATGCACAGTATTTGCCAAGAGAGAAGGATGAAAATGGACTTGGATCAAAGGTAAAGGCAGAATTAGAGGAACTGGTAGCACAGGTAGCGCAGACAGATCCGTGGCTTAGGGAAAATCCACCTCGCATTGAGTGGTTGATTGATGCGGATTGCGGAGAAACACTGGATAACGAACCATTTTTCCAGCAGGCAGTGAAGAGTGCACAAGAAATCAATCCGTCAAGTATTATTGAAGGAATCGGATTCCATACTGATATGGGTGCATTCTGTAATGCAGGTATACCGACGATGAACATCGGGCCTGGAAATCCAAGACTTGCTCATCATGCAGATGAATTTGTGGAGGTTGATGAACTGGTTCAGTGTACTAAGATGATGGCAGCAATCATTACAGACTGGTGCGGAATTGCAGAATAAGGAGTTTGGTATGAACGGAAAAGAGAAAGTAAATGCGTGGCTTGACGAGCATGCGGATGAAACGGTTGAGTTTTTGAGAGAATTACTTCGTATCCCCAGTGTGAATCCTTATTTTGAAGATGAAGATTCACTGAAGAGAGAAGAAAAGGCGCAGAAGTATCTGCAAAAATATTTGGATGACATGGGATTTGAAACAGAACTTACTTATCCAGATGCACATGAACTGATTGAATATAAAGACATGGCGGGATATTGTCCAGACCATACCTTTGAAGAACGTCCGAATCTGTATGGTGTATTAAGAGGAGTAGGAGAAGGAAAATCTTTGATGCTTTCTGGTCACATGGATGTGGTGCAGACAGGTTCCAAATGGACGCATGATCCGTTTTCTGGTGATCTTGTAGACGGTAAGATTTATGGCAGAGGTGCAGTAGATATGAAGGGTGGAATTGCCGCCATGACAGCCGCTGTCAAAGCAATCAAAGAGTCTGGTATCAAGCTTCGTGGTGATGTGAAAGTAGGAACTGTTGTTGATGAGGAAGCAGGAGGCATGGGAACCCTGGCATTAGTTGCACACGGTTATCGTGCAGATGCATGTATCATCACAGAGCCTACCCATCTGAATTTGGCTCCGCTGTGCAGAGGAATTCTGTGGGGTAAGCTGATCATTGAAGGAAGAGCTGGACATATTGAACTTGAGAGAGATGACTGGAGAGCAGGTGGAGCAGTGGATGCAATTGACAAGGCTGCCTATATTCTGGATCGGTTTGATGAATTTAATAAAGACTGGGAATTTACCAAGGCGCATAAATACCTTCCAATTCCATGTCAGTTGAAATTTGCTCAGTTTGACGCTGGAGAATTCCCGACTGCATTTGCGAACCGGGCAGAGCTGATCTTTGATGCACAGTATCTTCCGCAGGACAAAGATAAGAATGGTCTGGGCGGCAAGGTAAAGAAAGAAATCGAAGATTTTGTTGCAGGTGTGGCAGCGACAGATCCGTGGCTTAAAGAGAATCCACCGAGAATTGAATGGATTTTGGATGCGGACTGTGGAGAAACTTCCGATACACAGGAATTTTTTAAGGTAACAAAAAAATGCTTGGAAGAAAATGTTCCGCATGCAATTGTTGAAGGAAATTGTGCCCATACTGACATGGGATGGTTCTGCAATGTAGGTATTCCGACTATCAATCTGGGACCTGGTGATTCTAAACTGGCGCATCAGGCAGATGAATATATTGAGGTTGAAGAGTACATTCAGTGTATCAAGCTGATTGCAGATATTATTCTTGACTGGTGTGAGGAAGCAGACTGATAGGAAAGGCAGGTTGGAACATGTTTAAGAAATATATACCACATCCGACAAAGAGGGAATTCTTTGCAATGATTCTTCTCTTTGCGGAGTTGATACTTTTCTCTGTATTTGTACCAAATTTTCTGAGCGTGGATAATATTATCCGTGTTATTCAGAATAATGCCGAGGTAGCGATCATCAGTATCGGAATGACGATCGTTATGCTGATGGGTGGAATTGACCTGTCAGTAGGCGCAGTCATGGGAGTTGTAGCGGTTGTGACTGGAACTATGATTGAAAAGCAGATGAATACGATACTGGTCATTCTTGTCGCAGCTGGCATTGGAACACTGGTTGGTGCAATCAATGGTCTGATCATTGCAAAACTTCACATCCCGGATATGCTGGCAACTCTTGCTACTGGTAATATATGGAAAGCAGTAATCTTCGGACTGCTTGGTGGAAAATGGCTGACAAGTCTGAAACCACAGTTTGCAGCAGTTACAACAGGCAGAATATTTGGCATTCCGATTCTTTTGCTGCTGGTCATTGCGGTATACGCACTGTTTTACTACATATTTATGTACCGAAAACTGGGACGTTATATCTATGCGATCGGAAATAATGAGAATGCAGCATTGTTAAGTGGAATCAATGTAAGTTATGTAAGAATCATGTCCTACTGCATCACAGGTGCGCTGGCAGGACTGACTGGACTTCTATACATTTCCCGTATGCGAAGTGTGGAGATGACCATCGGTACAACAACAGCGATCCAGTGTATCGCAGCAGTAACGATCGGAGGAATCGGAGCCAAAGGAAGTGGAAGCCGAGGATCCGTAATCGGAACTCTTGCAGGTGTGTTCTTTATTGGATTCCTGAGAAACGGAATTGTCATTATGGGTATTCCGTCTCTGCTTGAGAACTTTTTCATCGGATTCTTTATGGTAATCTGTGTACTGATCGATTCTCTGAATGCTATGAGACAGACAAAGATAGCTGCAGGAGAGAAAGATGTACAGGATGGAGGTGCAGCATGAACAAAATAGTACTTTCGTTTGCAAAGAGCAGAGCAAAATTCCTTATATTACTTCTGATCTTGGAGATTGCCATTCTGACAGCATTAAATCCGGACTTCTGCCGGATCAATAATCTGGTTGAGATCCTGCAGTTTGGTGCGACCCTGGCATTTTTGGCAATTGGAGAATCGCTTGTAATCTTAAGTATACCTGGCGGAATTGATATTTCCATCGGATCGATCGTAAGCCTTGCTTGTGTAGTATTTGGAAAAACATATCAGCTTTCAGGAAGTATTTTCGTATCCTGTATTGCTGCAATCATAGCAGGAGCATTGATGGGTATGATTAATGGATTTATGGTTGGTATTATCAACATGTCTTCCCTGATTGCAACACTTGGTACGCAGTACATCTTTTCATCCATAGCGCTGTATATTACCAATGGTGTGGCACTGAGTGGATTTCCGGAAAGTTTTGAATGGTTGTCTTTGAAGACTACATTTGGAATTCCTAATCAGATTTTATTCGCAGTGATTCCGGCAACGATAATTATGTGTATTCTGGTTTATAAAACCAGATTCGGGAGAAATATTTATCTGACCGGTGATAATGCAGTTGCAGCTAAATTTGCGGCAGTCAATACAAAGAGAACCATTTTCTTTGTATTTGTGATTGCAGGTATCCTGTCGGCGATCGGTGCAATCATCAACTGTTCCTGGCTGATGACAGCCCGCGCGGATGCAGGAAGCGGAATGGAGATGTCCGCAATTACCATTGCTATGCTGGGAGGAATTTCCGCAGTGGAAGGCGGACGTGGAAGCCTTTCAGGAGTTATCGTAGGTACGATCATCATTACTATGCTGAATTCAGGACTGCAGATGGCTGGAATCAATACTATCTGGAGACTGGCAATTACAGGTCTGATCCTGATTGTTTCCATTATTCTGAATGATGTAATGAACCGTCTGGTGTTAAAACAGGCGAAAGCATAAAAAAGAAAGAGGGGTTAACAAAATGGGTAAAAAGGTTTTATTAGCAGGTGAGTCATGGATGATGTATACCACACATGTAAAGGGCTTTGACGCCTTTTACACATCCAAATATGAGACAGGCGAGAAATGGCTCAAAGCAGCACTGGAAGAGGGCGGCTATGAAGTAGAGTTCCTTCCGAATCATCTGGCAACGGATCGGTTTCCGTTTACCATGGAAGAACTGAAACAGTATGACTGCGTGATTTTATCGGATATTGGTGCAAATACGCTGCTTCTTCCCAATCCGACCTTTGATACAAGCAAAAAAATGCCAAATCGTTGTAATCTGATCAGAGATTACGTTAAAGAAGGTGGCGGTCTGGTGATGGTCGGCGGTTACCTGACATTCTCCGGTGTGGATGCCAAGGGAAAATGGCACGACACAGCAGTACAGGAAGTTCTTCCGGTTGAGGTGCTGACCGTGGATGACCGTATGGAGCACTGCGAGGGTGTTAAACCTGTAACGATAGCAGAACATGAGGCGCTGGAAGGCATTCCGACTGAGTGGCCGGATGTACTTGGATACAACAAGACCATTGCAAAACCGGAGGCATGCGTAGTGGCAACAGTAGAAGGTGATCCGTTTATCGCATTTGGATCTTACGGAAAAGGACGCAGTGCAGTTATAACAACTGATTGTGCACCTCACTGGGCTCCGCCTGAATTCTGCGAGTGGGAATATTATAATAAACTGTGGCAGCAGATTGTAGGCTGGACTGTACAGAAATAGACAGGAGTTAACAGATGGAGGCAATTACATTTCTAAAGGAAATTATGTCGATTCCCAGTGTCAACGGCAGAGATGATGAAGGAAAGGTTTCAGAATATCTGTATGCTTATTTGAAATCCTGCGGATTGCGATGTGAGCTTGACCGGATCGACAGCCTCCATGCCAATGTGGTGGCATGGATGGACGGAACAGATACGGAACATACAGTTTTATGGAACGGACATGTGGATACAGTTCCGTATGGAGAACTGAAGGCATGGGATAGTGACCCATCCGTCCCGACTTTGAAAGAAAATATGTTGTATGGCAGAGGCGCAAGTGACATGAAAAGTGGTCTGGCGGCTATGGCATGGCTGTTAGGCGAGATGAAGAGACAGAATAAGGTGCCTTCCTGCAATATTGTTTTCGCGGCTACCTGTGATGAAGAGTGCGGAGGACTTGGAGCCTCCGCATTCTTACATAAAGATATTCTGAATCATGTGGATGAGATTGTAGTTGGCGAACCTACAGGTAAAAATCTTGGAATTGCCCAGAAAGGCTGTCTGTGGTTAGAGATCAGCGGAAAAGGGAAAACAAGCCATGGTGCTTATCCTGAGAAAGGCTGGAATGCCATTGCAAGCTGTATGGAGATTGCAGATGCAATCAGGAAAAGAGTACAGCAGACAACTCATCCTATATTAGGAACAGCAACGGCGCAGGTGACTCAGATCACCGGAGGTGTTGCACCCAATATGACCCCTGACAGCTGCAGGCTTCTGATGGATATCCGCATGGTTCCGGGAATGACTGTTGAAGAGATTTTGGAACAGGCTGGAAAATCAGGCTCGGAAATAGAAAAAATTTCTAACGGTAAATTTGAATATTCTGTGAAAATCTGTAATAATAGAGGTGCGATAGAAATTCCGGAAAATCATAGTCTGGTGGAACGATTTCGAAGAGAACTCCGGCGTGATGGATATGAACCGGAGAATATCGGAATCAATTATTTTACAGATGCATCGATTTTTAGAAAAGTAAATCCTGTTGTGCCGGTACTGCTGTTTGGACCAGGAGATCCGACGCTTGCGCATCAGCCAAATGAATGCGTGAATCTGGAATTTTATGAAGATGCGATTAAAATATTAAAACGGGTATTCTGGACAGAAGAATAGTAGTTTAGGGGGGATAACGTGAGGGCTACAATTAAGGATATAGCAAAACAGGCGGGGGTTTCCATTACAACAGTATCACTGGTTCTGAATGGGAAAGCGTATAAAATACCGGATCAGACAAAAAAAATCGTATTGGAGACTGCGAGAGAACTTAACTATACGCCGAACCAGATGGCTGTAGGGCTGGTGAAAAAGCGCTCCCAGACCATCGGCCTGATTGTACCCAATATCAGTAATACCTATTTTGCTACTATGGCGCTGGGGGTAGATGAGGCCTGTCGAAAATATGGAAATGCATTGATGCTCTGCAATTCAGGAGATCAACACAAGCTGGATCTGGAATATATTACGCGTCTTGCAGGACAGGGATGTGACGGAGTCATATTTATTATGGCAAATGACAGTGATGATGCAGCTTGTAAGGAATCCTTGCAGATGTTACATGATCTGAAACTGCCTTTTGTTATGCTGGATCGGTTTATTATCAAGAAAGGTTGCCCGAGCATTATTGTGGATCATATAAAGGGAGGAGAGCTGGTGACCAGACATCTTCTTGGACTGGGACACAGACGGATTGGCTGTGTAGTAGGTCCGGAGCATCTGCTTGATGCAAGACAGCGATATGAAGGTTATGTAAAAGCCATGAAGGAAGCAGGTGTGGATGTGGATCCTGAGCTGGTGATCCACGGAGATTATTCCCGAAAAGGCGGATACGAAGCGGCAAAAATATTGTTGGACAGACAGGCAACAGCGATTTTTGCAAGTAATGATATGTCAGCGCTTGGTGTCATGCAGTATCTGGAAGAACAGAAAGTACGTGTACCAGAGGATATTTCTGTGGTTGGTTACGATGATATCATGTTTGCCAGTCTTCTGAAAGTGCCGTTGACCACCATTCATCAGCCAATCTATGAGATGGGTGTGGAAGCTGTCCAGCAGCTTATGCGTCAGATTAATCAGGAAGAGTATGAAAAAGGAGCTGTTATCTTTGAGCCGGAGCTTATCATCCGGGAAAGTACAGCGAAATATACAGGAGAATAAGAAAATAAAAGAGTGGATAATTAAGATAGCGGTTATTATCAGTGGCTCCATGATCGCAGCATATGGCATGACACTTGCCATTCATGCAGGATATGGAGGTGCTACACTTGCCATTCTGTGGGTAGGTGTGTCGAAAGTGACAGGCATGAGCATTGGTATGGCATCTTTTGTGATCGCTGTCTGCATGATTGTATTTGTATTTTTTTATGATCGAAGACAGATTTATATAGGAACTATTATTTATCAGGTTGTTTACAGCAGCTGTCTTGATCTGTTTGGAACTGTTCATAGATACAGTGGTGTCTGGTGGATTGATTTTCTGATCATGTGTGTGGGAATTACTGTTTTTGCGGTGGGAACCGGACTATATGCGTCGGCCGATTTTGGGAGAGGATCATATGAAGCCTTGACATTTTCACTGGCAAGTAAAAATCGCTGGCCGGTGAAAAATGTGCGGATGACACTGGACATCCTGCTGGCTGTCAGTGGTGTTGCCCTGGGCGGCAGATTTGGAGCCTGTACGATCGTCACAATTCTCATCTCCGGTCCGATCATTCAGACCATTTCCAGAACCATGCAGAAGAAACTGAAATATATAGTTAATTAAAACGGTCATAACCGAAAAATAGCCACGACTGTCGAATATAAGCTCTGGAATACAAAATAGCTGCGGCTGTCGAAATAAACTGCGCTGTATGACTTGGAGCGAACATAAGTGAGCTCTGTGTATCATCTGGTGCGTACACGTTTCGTGTACGTATCCAGACGATACACAAAGATTTCTTTGTCCGATACACGTCATACGAGCTTTTATTCGACGGCCGCAGCTATTTTGAAACTAATGAAGCTTATATTCGACAGCTGATGCTATTTTGGGACTAATGAATTTTTTAATTGACTAACTGGATTCCACTGATATCCGGTTCGATCATCATAGAGTAATTGGTATAATATACCACGAATCCCGGCTTGGAACCATTGGGCTTCTTCACCTGCTTTTTCTCCACGTAATCGATCTCCACTTTCTCACTGTCCCGGAGACTGGAGTAATAGGCGGCCAGTCTGGCAGCTTCTTCAAACGTACGGTCCGGAAGTTCGACACCGTCAGCCTTTACGATCACATGGGAGCCGGGAGCTCCTTTTGCATGGAACCACCAGTCATTTCCTTTGGCAAACTGGAAGGTCAGCTCATCATTTTGAAGATTATTTTTTCCCACATACATATGGAAACCATCCGAAGAAATATAGTGGAACGGTTTGGAAGTAATCTTCGGGCGTTTGCTGCCGGAAGGACGTTTGCGGATATAACCGGATTCCATCAGTTCTTCGCGGATCTGGGTCAGATCCTCCTCCTGAAGCGCAATATCAAGAGCTGTCTGGATGGAGCGCAGATGCTGGATCTCTTCATCGGTCTCTTTCAAAAGAGCGGTAACCGCTTCAAAGGTTCTCTTTAATTTTCCATATTTATCAAAATATTTTGTGGCATTTTCCTGCACCGGGATCTGTGGATCCAGAGGGATCGTGATCTCCTCGCCGGTGTAGTAGTTCAGTGCCTGAAAACTCTTATTTCCTTGAGGTACATCATATCCATAGGTGTTGATCAGTTCCCCATAGATCCGGTATTTTTCACGTTTTTCCGTATCCTTCAGCTGCTTGGCCTGCAGATCGTATTTTTTGATATTTCGCTCTAGAGCTGTCTGCACGATCCGGCGAAGATCGGTGGATTTCTGGCGGATACGGGTGACCGTATTCCGTTCGGCATAATACTGCTCCAGCATGGAGGAAACTGTTGGAAAATGTTCACATCTGCAGTTGTCATAGATACTTAAAGGCAGACAGGAAAATTCCACAGGAACCTTTCCTTCATAATAAATGGAAGGTTCATAGCCGCCTTCGCGGACAGGATCCAGATATCTTCCAAATGTACGATACAGATGAATCAGTTCTTCTGGCTCGTAGGAAGTGGCTGGCCGGTCAGAATCCAGAGATGCCAGATGACAGATCTCCTCGGATGCGATGGGGCTTAAACCGGTGATCGACGTGTAAAGTGCCTTGGATAATTTGCAGGATTTTTCCGTCACTCGTCTGACAAAATCTTCTTCTGTCAAAGTGAACGGATCTGCTTTGTCCTGAGTATCAGGGATAAAATACGGACGGCCCGGAAGAACTTCCCGGATCGAGCTTACCTGGGCGGAAATATGCTTGATACTGTCGATGATCTGATCCTGCTCATTGCAGAAAATAATATTGCTGTATTTTCCCATGAGCTCGACGATCAGAAATTTACGGCACTGATCACCCATTTCATCCAGATGCTCAATCTCAAAACGGAGAATACGCTCCATGGAAGGCTGAGTCACTGCAATGATACGGCCGCCGCTGATGTGCTTACGGAGAAGCATACAGAAATTCGGGGCAGTCAGAGGACTCGGCTTATTGGTCTGGGTCAGATAGACCAGTGGAAGACTGGCACTGGCAGATAAAAGCAGCCGGAAATTTCCTTCCTGAGATTTAATTGTCAATAAAAGTTCATCTGTCTCCGGCTGTGCAATCTTGGAAATACGGCCGCCGGACAGATTTTTATGAAGTTCATGCGCCATACAGGCAACAGTTATACCATCAAAAGCCATAAAATTGTTCTCCTTTATCGCCATCTATTATACTTGACGCAAATTGTGAAATCAACTATAATAAATTAGACTATGGCGAGGAGTCTTCTTCGCATTTTGTATGGGGACGATAAGATGATAAAAAGTATGACCGGATTTGGCCGGTGTGAAGTGTCGGAGGACAGTAAAAAGATCACAGTGGAGATGAAGTCTGTCAATCATCGCTATCTGGATCTTGGCATTAAGATGCCTAAAAAGCTGAATGCCTTCGAGGCAGATATTCGTGCGCTTCTGAAAGAGTATATTCAGAGAGGAAAAGTGGATGTTTACATCACTTATGAAGATTTAAGTGGCAGCGATGAGACGCTTTGTTATCATGAGGATGTGGCAGCTCAGTATGTGGAATATTTCCAGAAGATGGCAGAGAAGTTCAACCTGAGAAATGATCTGTCCGCATCTGTTCTGGCACGTTGCCCGGAGGTGCTGGTGATGGAAGACCAGCAGGAAGATGAGGATGAGATCTGGCATCTGGTGGAAAAGGCAGTCCGCGGAGCAAGTGAGCAGTTTGTGGCAGCACGGATCCGTGAAGGTGAGAGCCTGAAGACAGATCTTCTTGCAAAACTTGATGAGATGAGTTCACTGGTGGATTTTGTGGAGCAGCGTTCTCCGCAGATCGTTGTGGAATATCGTGCAAAGCTGGAGACCCGTGTCAAAGAACTTCTGGCAGAAGCAGCATTTGATGAAAGCCGGATCGTGGCAGAAGTGTCTATGTTTGCAGATAAGATCTGTGTGGATGAAGAGCTGGTTCGTTTGCGCAGTCATATTGATGCAACTAAGGCAGTCCTTAAGGCAGGTGGTAATGTAGGCAGAAAACTGGACTTCATCGCGCAGGAGATGAACAGGGAAGCTAATACTACGTTATCAAAATCCAATGATATTCAGATCTCTGACTGTGCCATTGAGATCAAGACAGGTATTGAGAAAATCAGAGAACAGATTCAGAACTTAGAATAGAATAAGAAAGGGAGCTGTTTTTATGAACAGACAGGGAATACTGATCGTTGTATCCGGTTTCTCCGGTGCAGGCAAGGGTACGATCATGAAGGCACTTACCGAACGTTATGAGGGATATGCGTTATCGGTTTCAGCAACGACCCGTTCACCAAGACCTGGAGAGGAAGATGGAAAATCATATTTTTTCAAGAGCGTGGAAGAATTTGAGCAGATGATCGCTGATGGTGCGCTGATCGAATATGCACGTTATGTTTCTAATTATTATGGAACACCGAGAAGCTATGTGGAAGAGCAGCTGGCAGCAGGTCATGATGTGATTCTGGAAATTGAGATCCAGGGAGCAAGAAAGATCAAAGAGCAGTATCCGGATGCGGTGCTTTTGTTTGTGACGACCAATGATGCACAGACATTGAAAGATCGACTGACTGGAAGAGGAACGGAATCAGAGGAAGTTATCCGCAACAGATTGTTAAGAGCTGCACAGGAGGCAGAAGGCATCGAAGAGTATGACTATCTGGTAGTAAATGATGATCTGGATACTTGTGTTAATGAGGTGCATGGAATTATTACGAGCGAACATCTGAAGATGAGACGCCGTCTGGAATTTGTTACTAATATCAGAGAAGACCTTCAGGGTCTGATGAAAGGAGAATAATTATGTTACATCCGTCTTATACAGACTTAATGGAAACTATCAACAGCGAGACCGAGGGCGACACCCCGGTAGTTAACAGCCGTTATTCTATCGTGCTTGCAACTGCAAAGAGGGCAAGACAGCTAATCGCAGGTGAGGAAGCTTATGTAAATGCAAAAGGCAAAAAACCGTTGTCTATTGCTGTTGAAGAGATCAGCAAAGGATTTGTTACAATCGAACCGGAAACAACAGATGAAAACGAGGGGCAGACGGAGTAGACGGTTCATGTAAATAAATATTTCTGGAGGAACGACATGATCGTAAGAGAAGGAAAAAGCGTATTTAAAGGCGTTGCCATTGGCAAGATCTTTGTTTACAAAAAAGCTGACAACGCAGTAAAAAAGGAGACAGTTGCAGATACCGCAGCTGAGATGGCTCGTTTTGAAGCAGCAAAGGAGAAAGCTTTAGGACAGCTTAAAGGACTTTATGAGAAAGCCCTGAAGGATGTAGGAGAAGAAGAGGCTATGATCTTTGATGTTCATCAGATGCTTCTTGATGATCCGGATTATAATGATTCCATCAAAGATATCATAGAAAATGAGAAAATGAATGCAGAGTACGCTGTATTCATGACTTCTGAGCAGTTTGCTGCCATGTTCCTGAGCATGGATGATGATTATATGAGAGGACGTGCTGCAGATATCAAAGATATCTCTGAGCGTGTGATCTCTATCCTGAACGGAAGCCAGGTAAGCCCGGAGGCTATGCCGGAGCCGGTGATCATTGTGGCAGAGGATCTTGCTCCAAGCGAGACTGTTCAGTTTGAAAAAGACAAGCTCCTTGCGCTGGTTACCCAGAAAGGATCTTCCAACTCTCATACTGCAATTCTGGCAAGAACCATGAATATTCCGTCCCTGGTAACAACAAATATCGAGATCGATACCGCTTATGATGGACGTACAGCAATCGTGGATGGCTTTACAGGTCTGATCTATATTGATCCGGACGAAGAGACCATGGAGAAGATGAAGGAGAAAAAAGCACGTGCAGATGAGCAGCGCGCACTTCTTCAGGAAATGAAAGGAAAAGAGACAGTTACCTTAAGTGGAAAACATATTCATCTGTATTCCAATATCGGTGGAATCCAGGATGTGGATGCTGTTCTTGAGAACGATGCAGAAGGTATCGGCCTGTTCAGAAGTGAGTTCCTGTATCTTGGATGTGATGATTATCCAAGTGAGGAAGTACAGTTTGAGGCATATAAGACAGTTCTTTCCCGTATGAACGGTAAGAAAGTTATCATCCGTACCATGGATATCGGTGCAGATAAACAGATTGATTACTTCAATCTTCCGAAAGAGGACAACCCGGCACTTGGATATCGTGCGATCCGTATCTGTCTGACCAGAGAGGATATCTTCCGTACACAGCTTCGTGCACTGTATCGTGCATCTGCTTACGGAACCCTGTCCATCATGTTCCCGATGATCATCTCTGTCAAAGAGATTACCAGAATCAAAGAGATCGTGGAAGAAGTTAAACTGGAGCTGGCCAGAGAAGAGCAGCCGATGGGCGAGGTTGAGCTTGGTATTATGATCGAGACTCCTGCAGCAGCAGTGATCAGTGACCTGCTTGCTCCGCATGTAGATTTCTTCAGTATCGGAACCAATGACTTAAGCCAGTATACATTGGCAATTGACCGTCAGAATCAGTCTCTGGATACCTTCTTTGATCCGCATCATGAGGCAATCCTTCGTCTGATCCAGCTGACCATTGAGAATGCACACAAATACGGTGCATGGTGTGGTATCTGTGGAGAGCTTGGCGCAGATATGGAACTGACTGCAAAATTCATTCAGATGGGAATCGATGAGCTGTCCGTTTCCCCGGGATATACACTGGAGCTTCGCAAACGCATTCGCGAGTGCTAATAGATAATAAGATAAAAGGAGATTAAAATTATGAAATCATTTACTTACACTGTACAGGATGAACTTGGACTTCACGCAAGACCGGCAGGACTTCTTGCAAAACTGGCAGCAGGCTGCACCAGCACCATTACTATTGATAATGGAACCAAAAAAGCAGACGCTAAAAGACTGATGGCAATCATGAGCATGGGCGTTAAAAAAGGTCATACTGTTACCGTTACTGTTGAGGGTGACAACGAAGAAGCTGATTTCGAGACTGTTGAGAAATTCTTCAAAGAAAATCTGTAATTCTTCAGAACCATGCACATGCCCGTAAATATGAGCCTCGTCAGAGACTATTTTGCACATGTGGTTCTGAAGTTAAACAAACAGCGCAGGGCGCCGACATGGAGAGGTCTCTCCTGCGGCGCCCTTATTTTACGTGAGCAACGAGCCAAAGTCTGTGCCTGCACAGGATCCTGGCGACTGCAGCGAGAACTTGAAAAACTCGCAGAGAGAGTTTCTTAAAGATATACAGACTACCTGAGGTGGGAGGATAATATGCAGCTTTCGAGACATAATGCTGAGATAATCGTAAAGGAATTGAACACGATCATCAATGACAAAATTAATATGATGAATGAAAAAGGGGTTATTATCGCCAGTACTGATCAGGAGCGTATCGGTCAGGAGCATGAAGGAGCAAAGAGGATCATTAACGACCGGCTGGAGGAATTGATCATCCATTCTCATGATAGATATGAGGGAAGTCTTGAAGGGGTGAACTATCCCATTATCATATCCAATGAGATTATTGGTGTGGTAGGTATCACAGGCCCATATAATAAAGTGGCAAAATATGGACAGATCACGAAAAAAATGACGGAGATCCTGATCCAGGAGATTTCCATCAAAGAACAGAAGAGTATGGATGAAAATCTTAGAAGCCGTTTTGTGGGAGAATGGCTTCAGAATGAAAATGTCATTATCAATACAAATTTTGTGGAACGTGGTCGAAGGATGGGACTGGAGATTACGAATCCACGGCGTGTTATCATTATTTCTGTTTTTGACAATGGTACAGGTTCTGATTCGCTGGATGAAATGCGAAAAGTGGAACGTGTGGAAGAGAGGGTCAAAAATGTGATTCGAAGACTGGATCCAGATAGCATTTATATGAAATCTTCGTCTAATCTGGTATTTGCGATCACCAATCGGAAGGATTCGGAGATTGGTAAAATCGGTGAAATGCTGCGCAGTACAGTGGAAGAACAGCCGGATATGAAGGTGGTTATTGGAATAGATGATAAATGTCGTCCATATACCATGATGCACATTTCCTATTCCAAAGCTTATAAAGCATTGCAGTCTTGCCTGCGGACCAAGGGAGAGGGAATCCGTTTTTATAGTGATATTAATATGGAAATCTTTACGGATGAGATCTCGGATATGTCCAAGAAAGAATATGTTCAGAAACTATTTTCTGGATATGAAAGGGAAGAACTGGCGGAAACAGTTGGATTGCTGGAGACATTATATGATCTGGAAGGGTCGATCACGGCCGCTGCAGAAAAACTTCATATGCATAAGAACACCCTTCAATATAAATTACGAAGAATCTACGAAAGAACAGGCTATGATCCTCGCTCTATTCGTTGGTCTTCATTATTCTATATCGCCATTGATTTTTATCGAGAAATCAGAAACCTGATCGGAGAAGAATAGAAATGTATCTGGAAATTGACTATGAGGAACGGAATGCGGGAATTCGGATCTGGAGATGCCGCGGATATGGAGAAGTTCTGAAAGTGCCGGAGATGCTCGAAGGAAAAATGGTGACAGAATTGGCACCTTATGCGTTATCCTCTTCCAGACCAGCTGAGGAGCCAGATCCGTCTGTCATAAAGCATGTAGTGCTGAAACCGGAAGAGAAGGGCTTTGGGGAGCCTTCTGAGTTGTGTGGAAAGCAGCTGACAGAAGTATACCTTCCATCAGGCCTTCGTCTGATCGGGGATTATGCATTTTATTTCTGCAGGAATCTGAAAGTCATTCATTTTCATGGAAATATAGAAGAGGTGGGTGGCGGAGCCTTCATGTGGTGTCGGGCAGTGGAACAGATCACGTTCCATGAGGTCACACCTGCGGAGAATGGTGTGTCAAAGGTGCTGGGAGAGCTGACCCAGGAGCTGGAGACAGAGATATTTTATACAGATGGCATGCGGGTGCGGCTGACATTTCCTGAATACTATGAGGAAGCGGTGGAGAATACACCGGCCAGGATCATTGACACGCACTGGCATGGTTCTGGTTACAAATATCGCCAGTGTTTTCCAGAGACGAAATTAAATCTGAGGTTATACGATGAACTATTTCCGTATGCAGTTGCCAATGAATTTGGTGATACCTGTATGAATCTGGCATTGAACCGTCTGCGGACACCGGTACAGCTGTCAGAAAAGGCGAGAGAACAGTATCTGGATTACCTTGGAGGACAGATGCAACACCTGCTTGAAAGGACGATCAAGGATCAGGATCTGGAAACACTGGAACTTCTGTGTGAGCAGGAGTTGCTCAGTGAAGAGAATATGAGCCAGGCAGCAAAGCTTGCCGCCGGGCAGGGGGCTGCGGAACTGGGCAGTTATCTGCTGGAAGAAAAGCGGAAGAGATTCCGACCGGTGAAGAAGACATTCGACTTGTAGAATCGACAAAAAGGAACAAATAATATGGCGTATGAGATTGAACAACGGTTTGAACATATTGGAACAGAAATCCTGGAAGCTTCCAGAAATGCGCTCTATATCAATATGCGGTATCTGGATGTGGCGCTTTCAGGTCTTGCATGGGAGATGACTACAGATATTTCGAGAATCGGAACTGACGGGCTGAGACTTTTGTATGAGCCTCATTATCTGGCAGATCTGTATCGAAAGCATCCGATGCTGGTCAACCGGGTGTATCTTCATATTATTTTTCATTGTGTGTTCCGGCATATTCTGCGCCCTTGTCCAAAGGATCAGAAACGATGGCATCTGGCCTGTGATGTGGCAGTGGAATCGTTGATTGATGGCATGCATCACCGAAGCATTCGAATGAGTGTATCACCTCTTCGCAGATCCCTTTATCAGGAACTGCGAAAGGAACTGAAGGTGTTGACAGCAGAGGGTATTTACCGGATCCTTGGAAAAATGGATTTAAATGAGGTTCGTCTGCAGCGGCTTGCAGAAGAATTTTCTTTGGATGACCATACGTACTGGCCGGCTCCGCCTGAGCGGAATGACAAACAGCCCATCCCACCTAATGCCATGATGAGGACTATTCAGAAGAGGTGGGATGACGTCAGTTCCCGAATGCAGACAGAGCTGACCATGGGTCGGGAGAGCGGTCAGGAAGACGGTGATCTGGTGGACGAGCTGGCAGTGGAAAACCGGGAACGATATGACTACAAAGAGTTTCTGCGGAAATTTGCAGTACTTAAGGAAGAGACAGAGATCGATCCGGATTCTTTTGATTATGTATTTTACAGCTACGGACTAAGAATTTATGGAAATATGCCGTTGATCGAACCGCAGGAATGGAGAGAAGTCAAGAAGATCGAGGAATTTGTGATCGTGATCGATACATCCATGTCCTGCAGCGGTGAACTGGTGCGGAAGTTTCTGGAGGAGACCAGACAGGTCCTGAGTGATTCTGGTAGTTATTTTAAGAAAGTACATATTCGGATCCTTCAGTGTGATGATCAGGTGCGTTCGGATCAGCTGATCACCTCAGCGGAAGAACTGAAAGCCTATATGGAACATCTGAAGCTGTACGGCAATGGAGGAACAGATTTCCGTCCGGCATTTACCTATGTGAATCAGCTTCTGGCCGCTGGTGAATTTCAGAATTTGAAAGGACTTTTGTATTTTACAGATGGAAAAGGAACATTTCCGGGAAAACGTCCGCCCTATGAGACGGCATTTATTCTGTTCCGGGAGGACTATAAGGAAGTGACAGTTCCGGCATGGGCGATCCGGCTGGTTCTGGACGAGGAGGACTTATGAATATCAAACGTGCAAAACAGGAGATCAAAAATACGATCCGGGCCTATCAGCTGAAGAATGCAGATGGTACTTATCGGATTCCATCGATCCGGCAGCGTCCGGTGCTGCTCATGGGACCGCCTGGTGTGGGTAAGACTCAGATCATGGAACAGATTGCGGAAGAATGCGATCTGCCATTAGTGTCGTATACGATCACCCATCATACGAGACAGAGTGCCATTGGTCTTCCATTTATCCAGCAAAAAGAATATGGTGGGAAGACCTATTCTGTAACGGAATATACCATGAGCGAGATCATTGCATCTGTCTATGACCGGATGGAAGAGACGGGCAAGCAGGAAGGGATTCTGTTTATTGATGAGATCAACTGTGTGTCAGAGACACTGGCACCGACCATGCTGCAGTTTCTGCAATGTAAGACCTTTGGAAATCAGAAGGTTCCAGCAGGCTGGGTCATTGTGGCGGCAGGCAATCCGCCGGAGTACAATAAGTCGGTCCGTGAGTTTGATATTGTGACCTTGGACCGTGTGAAGAAGATCAGTGTAGAAGCAGATTTTCCAGTGTGGAAAGAATTTGCCTATGAGCAGAAGATCCACGGAGCCATCATTTCTTATCTGGAGATCCGCCAGGAGAATTTCTGCAGGATTGAGACTACCGTAGATGGAAAACGGTTTGTGACACCAAGAGGCTGGCAGGATCTGTCGGAAATGCTCTATGTTTACGAAGAGCTGGGGATTACCATAGATCAGGAAGTGGTTGGACAGTATCTGCAGAACGCCAGAGTTGCCAAGGACTTTGCGGCATATCTGGATCTGTATGCGAAATACAGGACAGATTATCAGGTGGATGGCATCCTGAAGGGAATCTGGAAGCCATCAGCGATTGAAAAATTACGATATGCACAGTTTGATGAGCGTCTCAGTGTGATCGGACTTTTGATCAGCCGTCTGGGTGAGATATTCTCGGAGGTACAGACACTGGATGAGCAGGTGACTGCACGCTACGAGGAGCTGAAGCGGAAAAAAGCAGAAGAAGGAGAGCTGGATGAGCAGATCCGAGCAGCCTTTCAGACTTCCGTGGAAGAACGGGAACAGCGGATCAGCGAGGCTGCCGAGAATCTGGAGTGTGCGTTTGATTTCTGCGAGACGGCATTTGGGGAAGGTCAGGAACTGGTCGTATTTGTTACGGAGCTGACGGTTAATCGTTACAGTGCATGGTTTATCGGTGAAAATGGCTGTGACCGTTATTATAAATACAACAAAGGACTTCTGTTCCGGGAACGTCAGAAAGGCATTCTGGAAGAGATGGATGAAGTACGTGATCTGATGGAGGGAAGAAAGGAGTAAGTGCATGGAACTGATAGATATTTTGGAAGTATTCAGGGATCATCTGGTAGAAATTTCCATTCTGATTTTTGAATTTATCGGTGTAGGAATTATCATTGTTTCCGGTATTCATGGATTTTATCTGTATCTGAAAAAATCACCGGATACAAAGCTGGCACTGGCTAAAGGACTTGCCATGGGCCTGGAATTTAAGCTGGGAAGCGAGATCCTGCGTACAGTGATCCTGCGAAGCTGGCAAGAGATCGGAATTGTTGCAGGAATCATTGTACTTCGAGCTGCACTTACTTTTTTGATCCATTGGGAGATCCGTCAGGAAATGAAAGAAAAGAGGGGACAGGAATGATTCAGGATATTGCACCAAAGAAATATAACAATCACTATGAAGAGCAGAATCCTGCTGATGAGGACTGGATGCTGGTCTACAAAGACGGGCAGATTCTGTGTCGGTTTGATCAGGAGAAGATTTATTTTCCAAAGGTAAAGGAAACGGGCTGGAAAGGCAAGGATGTAACCTATCTGTTTACCATCAGTGGAGAGAGGTTCTTTTTATTAAAGGAAGGGCTGGAAGAAGTGTTACCCGGGTATCAGTGGGAAAAACCAGTGATCTTCCGAAATGCAAGACCTCAGTATCGTGGGTTTGCCGGAATCACCGGTCAGCAGCTGGATAGCTGGTATCGATCCAACCGGTTCTGCGGCCAATGTGGAAAACTTATGGTACCAGATCACAAAGAACGTATGGTTCATTGTGAACATTGTGGAAATACTGTGTATCCGAAGATCTGTCCGGGCGTTATTGTGGCAGTGACAGATGGTGACAGACTGCTGCTCACAAAATATGCTAACCGCCCAGGCTCCGTCAACTATGCACTGGTGGCCGGATTTACGGAGATTGGTGAAACGCTGGAAGAAACCGTACAGAGAGAAGTCATGGAAGAAGTTGGTCTGAAAGTGAAAAATATCCGCTACTATAAGAGCCAGCCATGGTCCTTCAGCTCCACTTTACTGTGCGGATTCTTCTGCGATGTGGATGGAGATACATCGATCACACTGGATACCAATGAACTGGCACTGGCAGAGTGGTTTGCGAGGGAGAATATTCCAGTTGAAGATGATGGAATCAGCCTTACAAGGGAAATGATCCGTGTGTTCAAACATGGGGAATAAACTTACGACAGCCCAGGCTGACAGAATAAAAGCTTTTATTTTGTCAGCCTGGGCTGTTATAAGTTTACTTCGCCTGCAGTTCTTTGAGAAGCTGCGAAATGGTTTTATTGAGCACTGGATGGCGATAGTAAGGCGCCAGCTCAGTCAGTGGAATCAATACAAAATCCCGGTTTTCCATATCGATATGAGGAACATGAAGCACCGGTGTATCAATGATCATCTGGTCATATAACAGAATATCAAGATCCAGCGTACGCGGTCCCCAGTGTACGATCCGTTCTCTGTGAGCAGCCTGCTCCAGTTCATGCAGGCGATCCAGCAGTTCCTCCGGGGGCAGAAGTGTGCGGAGTTTTAATGCACCGTTCAAGAATACGTCCTGTTCTACACCGCCATAAGGCTCGGTTACCAGATAATCGGATACCTGTTCTACAATACAATCCTCTGTATCAGCAAGTCCTTGCACTGCATCATCCAGATATTTCTGTTTGTCTCCTAAGTTGGAACCAAGAGCAATATAAGCCGTATGCCATTCACGGGTAATCTCTACGGAGACAGTTTTCAGGGGAAGACCTACAGGAGCCCAAGGCTTTTCAATCTTCAGTGTTACTTTCTGAAGGGAAGGAAGAGTCAGCAGAAGCATCCGCGCCAGATTTTCCACAACGGTCTCTAACAGCTTGTAAGTGTGTTCCTGTACGAATCTGGTGATCATCTGGCTGACTTCTCCATAATGGATGGAAGCGGTCAGGTCATCAGTCAGACCCGCCGTACGAGTGCTGGTGTACAGAGTCGCAGAGATGACAAATTTCTGCCCTAATACATTTTCTTCTGGAAATACGCCATGGTTGGCGAAGATCTCCAGCTCTTTGATCTCAATTTTATCCATAAATTACTCCATATGGCGTCCAAGGATGGCTTCGGTCATCTGGACAGCGCGTTTATTTTCTTTGACATCGTGAACGCGGACGAAAGCACAGCCTTTCATAACACCGATAACGGAAGTGGAGATCGTTCCCTCCACACGCTGATCAACCGGCAGATCCAGCGCCAGTCCGATCATAGATTTACGGGAAGTTCCAAGAAGCACTGGAAATCCCAGATGCTGGAACAGCTCCAGATGATTCATGGCCTCCAGGTTCATTTCATAGGTTTTTCCAAATCCGATTCCCGGATCAAGGATGATCTTTTCGTTTGAAATACCGGCGCGTCTTGCAATATTGACACATTCCTGGGTCTCAGCCAGCATATCTACCAGGAAATTATTGTACTCTGCTTTTTCTTTGTTGTGCATCAGGCAGCAGGCTGCGTTGTATTTTGCAATGACAGATGCCATCTGCGGATCATATTTCAGTCCCCAGACATCGTTGACCAGATCAGCACCAGCCTGAAGAGAAACTTCCGCAACGGATGCTTTGAAGGTGTCTACGGAAATCGGAACATCAAAGTGGCTGTTGAGTGCTTCAATAACAGGAAGTACACGGGCAGCTTCTTCTTCTGCACTGACTGGTGTGTGGCCTGGTCTGGTGGACTCGCCGCCTACATCCAGGATGTCAGCACCTTCCGCAATCATGGCCTCGGCATGTCGCAGAGCATTGTCCATACTGTTCCATTTTCCACCGTCAGAGAAAGAATCAGGAGTGACATTGAGGATTCCCATAATATAAGTTCTATTGGCAACGTCAAATTCGCGGTTTCTTATTTTCATGGCTGTAACAGCCTCCTTTTTAATATGTAATGGTTAAATTTTTCTTTTCAGCAGACCAGTAACATTCTTTTTCTGCCGGACAGGAAAAACAGTTCCGGGATGCCTTGTCCGCATCGTAGATCAGGGAACTTAACGTATCGGAACGAGCGGCATTGCGATGTTCCCGAATGGCAGAAGTGATCTCCTGAATCTCTGATGGATCAAAGGACAGCTCTTGTAAAATCTGTTCTGCAATCTGTGCACCTGCCTCATCGTGTGGGATACCAGACCGGTATTGCTCTGCACGTCCGATATCATGGAGCAGGGCGGTGCAGTAGATCAGTTCCTTGCTGGCAGATGCATGGGATTCCAAAGCATGGATGTAAGCAAGCCGGGCTACATCCAGAAAATGCTCCGGTGTATGACGGCAGAACTTACGATCTGCTTCCAGCATCTGCAATGCCTGCAACTGTTCCTGATAGATCGGGTGCTTCCAGATCTGATTGACCCGGATCATGGTATCCATCAGTCTTTTACCATGGAGAGGAACATCTTCTGAAGTTCACGGTCTTCCTTGAACTGTCCTCTGGTAATAGTAGTGATGGTTTTGCTGCCCGGTTTTTTGATGCCGCGCATGGTCATACAGGTATGTTCGGCCTCCAGCATTACCATGACGCCCTTTGGAGATAACGCACGTTCCAGTGCATCGGCAATCTGAACGGTCAGACGTTCCTGAATCTGAGGACGTCGTGCGTAGACATCAACGGTACGTGCCAGTTTGCTGAGGCCTGTGACCTTGCCGTCTGGAATATAAGCAATATGGGCTTTTCCATAAAACGGCATCAGATGATGCTCACACATGGAATAGAAAGTGATGTCCTTCTCCAGCACCATTTCATTATTTTCTACTTCAAACTGTTTTAACAGATGCTCATCGGCCTCCTGATCGAGACCGCCATAGATCTCTTCGCACATCCGTGCAATTCGATTCGGTGTTTCTTTCAACCCTTCGCGCTCTACATCTTCTCCGATTCCTTCCAGAAGAAGACGGATCGCCTGTTCAACTTTTGCTTTATCTACCATAAAAGCAACCTCCACTGTAAAAATTCTGCGGAGATCTTCCTTTTTTCTGAGGTAAGGTTTTACCGGAATAAAAAAGGATATCTCCAATTGTGATAGAACGTATGTCGCTAATTCCCTTCACAATATGAGATATCTTCTTATATTGTTGCAACGGGTGCGGATCCTATACCGTAAGACGAGCTTTTCGTTTCGGCGACAACTCCCCATTCGCCGAACACTTGACGCATAAAATCCTATTTTGCATATCATTCATTTCATAGCCCAGTATAGCACAGTTTGTGGAAACAGGAAAGAAGATTTTAGGGAAAATTCCTTGACGGGAAAAATTATCTATGATAATCTGAATTTTACAGATTACGGACCGAAAGGGATAACGACTGTGCATGAAAGTGTGCGCATTCGTTATCCCTTTTTTTGTAGAGAGAGGGGAAATTTATGTATTTAATGATTGATAATTACGATTCGTTTGTGTATAACCTGAAAGCTTATTTTGAAGAGTTGGGGCGTGAAATTCTGGTGAAGCGTTCAGATGAGATCACGCTGGACGAGATCGAGGATCTGAAGCCAGAGGGAATCATTCTGTCGCCCGGCCCAAAGCGGCCCAGGGATGCCGTGCTCTGTGTAGAGACGGTGCGCAGATTTCAGAAGCGGATTCCTATTCTGGGAGTATGTCTTGGACATCAGGTACTTGGATATTGTTCCGGTGCTACTGTGGAGAAAGGGGAACGGCCTATGCATGGAAAGGTGACGGAGGTGTATCACAAAGGTACGGGGCTGTTTGCCGGTCTTCCGGAGAGATTTCGTGTGACCCGGTATCATTCTCTGATCGTGAGGCAGGATACGCTTCCAGAAGATTATGAGGTGGACTGCATCTCCGAGGATGGCGCAGTCATGGGCATTTCTCAGAAGGAGCATATGCTGTATGGGGTACAATTTCATCCGGAAGCGGTATTGACGGAGTATGGACACGAATTGTTGGAAAATTTCTGTAAAATTGCAGAGGGGAGAGAAGAAAATAAATATGTATCATAATAGACGGATCACCAAAAAACTGGAGCAGTATATTCCAACAGCAAAGATTTTTGAAAAATTTTCACAGGAAGCAGGGATTGCATTTCTGGATTCATCCCTGATCAATGAGCTGGGGCAGTATTCTATCATCGGCAGAAAACCTTACGAGATATTGAAGAAAGAACAAGGACAGTTTTTTCAGAATGGATTACTGCGTACAGATACGACATTTGAAGCATATCTGAAACGGTATCTTCAGGATCATGTGGATGAAAATGAACTGGATATCCCAATGGTGTCCGGGGCTATCGGATATCTTTCCTATGAATACGGACGGGAACTGATGGGTATAGATTCCATGGAAAAAGATACTTGTCCGATCCCGGAGGCATTATTTACATTTTATGATCTGCTGATTGTGGAAGACTGTAAGAAGAAAGAAATCTATCTAAGTGCCTGCGGCATGACAGAGGATGCACAGGAGTTGCTGGATAGAACCAGGCAGGAGATTCTGAGGCTGCAGGTAAAGGAACAGACAGAATTACAGGGAGAGGAAGATGCCGCATGGAAGGCGGTACAGATGCCGTACAAGATCAAGGTGACTCCGAATTTTGAAAAGGAAGAGTATAAGCAGGCGGTGGACCAGATGATCCAATACATCCGGGAGGGAGATATTTACATTGCAAATATGACGCAGCGGCTGGAAGTGGAGAGCGAAAAGGCACCGCTTGATGTATTTGTTGCTCTTCGGAAAAATAATCCGTCTCCTTTTGGCGGCTATCTGGATTGTGGAACGTATCAGATCATCAGTGCATCACCAGAACGTTTTTTACAGATGCGGGATAAAAAGGTACAGACCAGACCTATTAAAGGAACCAGAAAACGTGGAGCGACACCGGAAGAAGATCAGATGCTTCGGAAGGAACTGGAGCAGTCCGGGAAGGACAAAAGTGAGCTTCTGATGATCGTGGATCTGGAGCGAAATGATCTGAACCGGGTATGCAGGCCAGGCAGCGTGAAAGTGACGGAGCTATTTACCGTGGAGGCATATGCTACCGTATTTCATCTGGTTTCCAATGTTGAAGGGGAACTTACAGAAGACAGAGATGTGATGGATCTGATGGAAGCTGCATTCCCGGGAGGATCTATCACCGGAGCGCCCAAATATCGCGCCATGGAGATCATTGATGAGCTTGAGCATGGAAAACGGGGACTCTATACGGGTTCTATCGGATATCTGACATTGGATGGAGCCTGTGACTTCAATATTGTAATCCGGACAGCGGTCCATAAAAATGGACGCTATTATCTGGGAGTGGGCGGCGGCATCACCGCAGAATCTGATCTGGAATTTGAGTATGAGGAGACACTGCAGAAAGCGAAAGCAGTTCTGGAGGCATTGAAATAAAAGGAGAACATGATGGAGATTACACTGGATGAAGGTTACAGTTTTGGTTTGGGGGCATTTGAGACCATTGCAGTGAAAGATGGAAAGCTGATCTTTCTTGACCGACACCTTCGGCGGCTTGATCGGGCACTGCATTTTCTGAAGATCGGAACACTGGATGAGCGTGGAATCACAGAAAAACAGGTGATAGATTATGTGAAACAGCAAAAACTTACAGATGGCGCATGTAAGTTGACAGTTTCTAAAGAAAATGTAGTATTTCAACAAAGACAGAATCCATATACTGATGACATTCGTAGAACAGGATTTGTGATGGATTTCAGCTCGGTTCGAAGAAATGAGACCTCACCGTTGACAGCTTATAAGACGCTGAATTATGGGGACTGCATTCTGGAAAACAGACAGGCTCATGGATTGGGAATGAATGAGAGGATCTTTCTGAATACGAAAGGGCAGATCAGCGAGGGAACTGTCAGCAATATATTCTTTGTGAGAAACGGGAAGCTGTATACACCGGATCTGTCCTGCGGATTGCTTCCTGGAATTCTGCGGGAGTATCTGTGCGAGACGGAGAATGTGGAGGAGGCAGTCATTTATCCAGCAGAGTTAGGGCAGTATGAGGAATGTTTTGTAACGAATTCTCTGATGGGAATCATGCCGGTTAATCAGTTAGGAGAGTGGAAGTCTGAAAGCCGGGAGGTCACAAATCAGCTGTTGAAGAAGTATGAAAGTATATGACAATTGTTCTGAGTTGCGTTTGTGTTGAGAAAAATATGAATATCAGTTGATGATTCTTCCGAGGATATCAGTTACAATGGAATAAGATAATCTTGACTTACGGAGGATGACGGAATGATTTATAACACGTATGAACTGATATGGCTGTTTCTGATCTATTCGTTTCTGGGCTGGATGCTGGAGACAATACTGGCTGCGACAGAACAAAGACGCTTTGTAAACAGAGGATTGATCAATGGTCCATTATGTACGATCTATGGTGTTCCAATCGTAATACTGACCATATTCGGACAGGAATTGCCGCTGTTCTGGCTGTTCCTGGGAGCCATGATCGTGGCGACAGTCACGGAATGGATCAGTGGACATATGATCGAACGGTTTTACCATGAGAGATGGTGGGACTATTCCAACGTAAAATGGAATCTGGACGGTTATATCTGTCTTCCGGCATCCTTAGTCTGGGGTGTTCTGGGGACGATCAGCATGCGCTGGGGAAATGGTCTGTTGATCCGGCTCTATGGATTCCTGCCTGAGGGAATCGGACATCTGCTGGTGTGGATACTGGCAGGAATGCTGGTGCTGGATGTGACAGCTACCATATTTGCTTTGTCGGGTATTGGCCGAAGCACGCAGAAGTGGGAGGCAGTAGATTCATGGTTTACCAGCATTAGTCTGCGGATTGGTCAGTGGTTGTACGGACATGTGGATCGAAGAATTCACAGAGCATATCCAAAGACTGTGCGGGTTGAGAAGCCGCAGCGGGATAAGACCGTATTTGCAGCAGGCTGCTGCATGCAGAAGCTGGTGTGGCTGTTCTTTATCGGGTGTCTGCTTGGCGATATTACAGAGACGATCTTCTGCAGGATCACTGCGGGCGTGTGGATGAGCCGGAGCAGTCTGGTGTGGGGACCCTTCAGCATTGTGTGGGGATTTGCTATTGCAGCGGTGACGGATCTTCTTTATAAATACAAAGACCGGTCTGACCGTTTCCTGTTTTTAATGGGGACAGCGCTGGGTGGCGCTTATGAATATCTGTGCAGCGTGTTGTCAGAGATGGTATTTGGAACCGTTTTCTGGGATTACAGTGAGATTCCGTTCAATCTGGGCGGAAGAATCAATCTTCTGTACTGTTTTTTCTGGGGATTTGCAGCAGTGGCCTGGTTCAAGATTTTCTATCCAGTGATCTCTGGATGGATCGAAAAATTACCCATCTGTGCAGGACGGATCCTGACATGGGTGATCGTGGTCTTTATGTGCTGTAATATGGCTGTATCGACCATGGCTCTGATCCGCAGCAATGAGCGGAGCCAGGGAATTCCAGCCACACAGAGCTGGCAGCAGACCATGGATGAACGGTTTCCTGATGAAAGAATGGAGAAGATCTATCCTAATGCGATAAAAGTGGAGTGAGATAGCATAAAAGCTTGTGTAACTTATAACAGCTCATAGAGACAACATAAAAGCTCGTATGAATCTATAACAGCCCTGAACGATAGAATAAACGCTCGTATGACGTGTATCGGACAAAGTAAGTTTTGTGCATCGTCTGAATACGTACACTTACAGTGTACGCACCAGCCGACACACGAAAGCTCACTTTGTTCGCTCCAAGTCATAGCAGCGCAGTTTATTTCTATCGTTCGGGGCTGTTGCAGGTTTCAAAAGCTTTTATGTTGTTTTTCTGAACTGTCGTAGATTCTTAAAACTTTTATACTACCTTCACGAGTGTTGTTGGTTTCTTAGATTTCGAGTTGACATTATGGCGTAGTGTTAGGTTTCTGATTTTCTGCAATCGCCTGGATTTCATCGGTGGTTTTATCTGTGATGGCTGCGATTTGGTCGATGGACAGATTGTTTTTTAACATTTTTAAAATGAGAAATTCCTTTTCCAGAGATCGTCCTTCAGAAAGACCACGTTCATGTCCTTGTTTTCTTCCTTCTTCTAGCATTTGATCAACGGCAACACACATATTCACCTCTCCTTTCGCATTTTGTGCTTTATCTTTGAATTTTAACATCCGTTTATCCAGAAAATTCCATGCAGTATCAAAAGTCTCTTGTTCCACGGCATCAAGCCCCGGGATAGATTGCAGGACAGATTGCAATGTTTTGAAATCTTTCTGATACTTGATCATTAAAAACATACTGGCAAGATCTTTTGGAAATTCCAGCAGGCGTTCGTCAGCGGTATGGCAGATATCAAGTACATGGATCGGATAGTCTGGTACATAATTTCTGAGTTCATGCGGAATCTCAGAAAAATCGAGCAGGTCATGCAGACGTTTGGCAGCATTCCAGGGGTCTTCGCCCATATACAAGACTAATGTAATAACAGGAACCAGTCGATCTTCTTTTTTCAGAGGAGATAAGTCAACACCTGGAGCTCTGCCAGAAGCAATAGCTTCGTTCTTTCGAATAGTATGAATTGCCTGTATTTGGTCTTTATATTCCAAAGAATCATAGTCCATAACACGTACGGGCATGGAGTAGTCCACAAAGGATTGAAACTCCGCTCCAATTATGAGAAATATAGTTGCATTTTCAATCGTCTTTGAGATATCCCGATACCGGGTTCTTGTTCTCGCAGCTTTGCCTTTTCCAGTTCTTCCCGTTAATCTGATATTTTTCGGCTTAATCTGTGCTGGCTCTATTCCGCCATTGCCATGATAGATCCATCCGTTGACCAGCCATGCAAAATGTCTGGCATCTTCGTAATACGTAATCATAGGTTCTTCTTTGCTTCCCATTTTCCTCCTTCTGGCGAAGCTGGATATGAGAAAAGCAGGAACTCCATTGCTCATGCATGCCAGCTCGCCTGTGTTCAGTTCGTCCCGTCTGAAAACTCGGCGAAGTGCCGGATATGCTTGCGCATAAGAATTTCAGATATGTATTATAGTATGCTACATTTAGTTGTTTGTCAACTGGGTGTTTTATTAAAAAAGCATAAATTTTCGATAGCCCTTGAAGTCAGTACAAAAGCCTGTCCGCTCCAAGTCATACAGTGCAGTTTATTGTTGTCTCTCTGAACTGTTGTAGTTTGTGACAGTTTATTCTATCATCAGGGGCTGTTCATACATGAATTATATAATAAAAGAAAATATGTATAGAACCTATCATTTTAATGGCAGCTATTGTAAAATGATAAAGAAGCAACATAAAAAGTGGGTATGCAGGTGGATAATAAGAGGAGGATAGACAGATGGAAGTAGGACTGGCATTGACATTGTGTGGACTTGGGGTCGCATTTTGGATTCCGGCAATCATATTGGGCATAATTTTGAAAAACCGGACACAGAAATGTACGGCGGATGCACAGGCAAAGGTAATGCGGATCAATGTACATAATTCCAGTGACAGCGGACTGCAATATCATCCAGTGTACGAATATTATGCGGCGGGTGAGTATTATACTTCGGAAGGTGCATATCTCAGCGGTCGTGTTCCGGAAGTGGGAGAAACTATCTGGATCAAATACAATCCGGACAAGCCGAAGCAGTCCTATATTCCGGGATATGATAATAAAGTTTATAAGATTCTGACCATTGTATTTGGACTGATTGGAGCAGTGCCGATTCTGGTATGCATTGGTATTGCAATTTGGGTGTGATAAGAATGAAAAAATATATTTCTCTTGTGATTTTTCTTTGCTTAATCGTAGTTTCCGGCGTTACCTATTATAAGAAAATGAATTTGCTTTCGCTTCCAGAGGAAGAAACAGTAGAATATGCAGAAATCAGCTATGGAATCTCGGATGAAGATCCGATTTATCGCATTACGGACGAAGAGAAGATTGCTGAGCTATTTGAGCTTGTTGATATGGAAAGCTGGAAAAAGACAAATTATGTGATGGAATACAGTCCGTTGGAATATGTGTTTTTTGAAGAAACACCCTATCGGTGGGAAATAGGCATTTCAGAAAATAAGGACGGAACGGTTTGCTATCAGGTATCTGTCTATGAAAATAATGAGCCTGTGTTTCCTGGAAGGCATTATTTCATATCTGCTGATTCGGATAAATATGAAGATGTGATTCACACATTGAAAATAATACAGCCGAATTAAAAAAATGAGAGACGAGGAGACAGTTGCGGATGACTTGGATCTGTCCCTGGAATATGTTCATAGAATAAATGAGTTGCTCAGTGCATATCCAATGGAAAGTGATGAAGAGATCGTAAAAAGAATTGTTGACAATGACTAATGTTACATATAGATACAAGGAACTCAAAAAGAAAGCGAAATTTTTTATTTCTTTTTGAGTTCTTTTTTGAGTTTTTGGTTCTGGATTTTATTTTCTTGCATAAACTTAAAAATGGTAGTAGAATCTAAAATATAAGACGGAGGAACTAAAATGACATTAGAAGAACTCAAAGAACAACTCAAAAAAGTTCAGAAAATGAAATGTGAAAGTCAAATATTGGAGTTGAAGACTGCAGAAAAAGGATGTCCGAAACGATTGTATGATACATTATCTTCGTTCTCGAATCAGGATGATGGTGGAATCATTATTTTTGGTGTTGATGAATCAAAAGAATATAAGGAAGTGGGAGTATACGATCCACAGGATCTGCAAAAGAAGATAAATGAACAGTGTTTGCAGATGGAGCCTGTAGTTCGTCCATTGCTTACAGTATTGGAGAAAAATGGAAAGCATTTTGTCTCTGCGGAGATTCCTGGCATGGATATTACAGTCAGACCCTGTTATTACAAAGGAAGTGGAAGGCTAAAAGGATCCTATACCAGAGTGGGTGATAGTGATGAGCCAATGACAGAATATGAGGTATATAGTTATGAGGCATATAGAAAAAAATATCAGGATGATATCAGACCAGTTGCAAGAGGGACAATTGCTTCATTAGATCAAAATTCCTTATCAAACTATATTGGATTGCTGAAACAAGGAAAATCACGTTTGGAAAAGTTATCAGATGAAACAATTTATGAGTTAATGAGTGTAGTACGAAATGGAGAGGTGACACTGAGTTCTATTATGTTGTTTTCTCCATATCCACAGGCATATTTTCCTCAACTTTGTATTACTGCAATTGTGGTCCCGGGAAAAGAATTAGGAACGCAGACTGCAGGAGAGGAACGGTTTCTCGATAATCAGCGAATTGAAGGGACAATTCCGGAAATGCTTCAGGAAGCAATTCAATTTGTAAAACGGAATATGAAGACAAGAACCATTATTGATTCAAAAACAGGAAAACGTGAAGATCGGACAGATTATCCGATTCTAGCAATAAGAGAAGCAATTATCAATGCTTTGGTGCACAGAGATTATAGTATTCATTCAGAGGGAATGCCCATTCAACTTATCATGTTTGAAGACAGGCTGGAAATTCATAATCCAGGTGGTATTTATGGACGTATCCGTATTGATCAACTTGGAAAGGTTCAGCCAGATACAAGAAATCCGGTTCTGGCATCTGCCCTGGAAGTCCTGGATGTTACAGAGAATCGTTATTCAGGAATTCCGACAATTCGTATGGAAATGAATCGATATGGATTAAAACCACCGCAGTTTTCAGACGAGAGAGGAAGCTTTATTGTAAAATTATATAAAACACCCGAAACTGTGGAAGTTAAAACAGAAGATGAGGATGTAAAAAATTTATTATTATTCTGCCGGACACCACGAACAAGAAAGGAAATCTGTGAGTATCTTGGCTTGACCTCCGTTACTTATGCAATACAAAGCAGAGTGCTTCCGTTAGTGGAGACTGGACAGATTAAGATGAGCATTCCCGAAAAACCAAAGAGTCCGAAACAGTTGTTTTACAGTGAATAATTATGAAAATATTTGTAGATGCAGATGCCTGCCCGGTGGTGGGCATCGTAGAAGAGCTTGCAAAAAAATATACGATTCCGGTGACCTTGTTATGTGACACCAACCATGTGATTTCCTCCGATTACAGCGAAGTTATTGTGGTGGGAGCAGGTGCAGATGCGGTGGATTATAAGCTGATCAGCATTTGTCACAAAGGAGATATGGTGGTCTCGCAGGACTACGGAGTGGCAGCCATGGCACTTGGGAAGGGTGCTTATGCGATCCATCAGTCTGGAAAATGGTATACCAACGAAAATATTGACCAGATGCTCATGGAACGCCATCTGAATAAAAAAGCCAGAAGAGCCTCACAGAAAAATCACCTGAAAGGTCCGAAGAAAAGAACTGCAGAAGACGATGAACATTTCAGGGAATCCTTTGAGAAAATGATTTTGAAAGTAATAGCTTCTTCTTAGTAGATATGCTTTTTTACAGCACAAATCTTGACACGCCGAACCGCAAACTTTATAATATCTAATGTATGCCTATATCGCAGACAAATGCTTGTCTGCATGATTATAGAGGAGACTAAGGAACAAGAAAGGAATCAACACCATGCCTTTGAAGAAGAAACCAGTGACTGGTATGAAAGACATCCTGCCTGCAGAGATGCAGATCAGAGATTACGTGACCGGTCTGATCAAAGAGACATATAAAAGCTTTGGATTTTCGCCTATTGAGACTCCGTGTGTAGAACATATCGAGAACCTGTGCAGCAAGCAGGGCGGAGACAATGAGAAGCTGATTTTCAAGATCATGAAGAGAGGCGAGAAGCTGAATCTGGAGACTGCACAGAGCGAAGCAGATCTGACAGACAGTGGTCTGCGCTATGACCTGACTCTGCCGCTGTCCAGATTTTATTCCAATAATGCAAATAATCTGCCGACTCCGTTCAAAGCACTGCAGATCGGAAGCGTATGGAGAGCAGACAGACCACAGAGAGGTCGTTTCCGTCAGTTCGTACAGTGTGATATTGATATTTTAGGAGAGGCAAGCTGCCTGGCAGAGATCGAGCTGATCCTGGCAACGACTACATTGCTTGGAAAACTGAATTTCAAGGGATTCAAGGTTCGCATCAATGAGCGCCGGATCTTAAAGGCAATGGCTGAGTACTGCGGATTCCCGGAGAATCAGTTTGATCTGGTATTCATCATTCTGGACAAGATGGATAAGATTGGATGGGACGGTGTGAAAGCAGAGCTGATCGAAGCTGGATTTTCCGCTGACAGCGTAGCAAAATATGTAGATATGTTTGGCGAGATGGAAGCAAGCGAAGATCCGCTTGGATATCTGGAGAACAAGCTGACCGGTGTACTGGCAGCAGATGTGATCGGGAACCTGCGTACCATCCGTCAGAGTGTGGAAGCAACCAAGGCAGCAGATTTTGAACTGGTATTTGACCCGACGCTGGTTCGTGGAATGTCCTATTATACAGGAACCATCTTCGAGATCGAGATGCCGGAGTTCGGAAGCTCTGTGGCAGGCGGCGGCCGTTATGACAAGATGATCGGTAAATTTACCGGAAATGATACGCCGGCCTGTGGATTTTCCATCGGATTTGAGAGAATCGTTACGATCCTTCTGGAGAACAATTTCCAGGTGCCGGGTGCAGCAGGTAAGAAAGCATTCCTGATCGAGAAAAATATGCCGGCTGACAAGCTGTGTGAGGTGCTCAAAGAGGCAAGAGCAGAGCGCGAGAACGGTGCAACAGTACAGGTGGCACTGATGAACAAAAATAAAAAATTCCAGAAAGAACAGCTTTCCAAAGAAGGCTATACAGAGTTCAAAGAATTTTTTAACAGATAAGAGAGGTATATAACATGCAGGGAAGAACCCATAACTGCGGCGAACTTCGTCTTTCCAACGCAGGTGAGCAGGTCCGTCTGGTAGGATGGTATGAAAACATCCGTAAAGTCAGTAAAAATTTAGGATTTCTGATCTTAAGAGATTTCTACGGAACTACGCAGATCGTTGTGGAGACCGAGGAGATCATGGAGCAGCTGTCAGAGCTTAACTATGAGTCCACGATTCAGGTAGATGGAGTCGTTCGCGAGAGAAGCAGCAAAAATAACAAGATTCCAACTGGTGATATTGAGGTCGTTCCGAGCAAAGTAGAAGTGCTTGGAAAGTGCCGTTATAATGAGTTGCCGTTCCAGATCAATCATTCTAAAGATGCAGACGAGAATATCCGTCTGAAATATCGTTATCTGGATCTGCGTAATCCGGAAGTAAAGAGCAAGATCGTGCTGAGAAGCAAGATCGTGGCTGATCTTCGTCAGAGCATGACTGCTCATGATTTTATGGAGATCACTACCCCGATCCTGACCTGTTCTTCACCGGAGGGAGCGAGAGATTATCTGGTGCCGTCCAGAAATCATCCTGGAAAATTTTATGCACTTCCGCAGGCACCGCAGCAGTTCAAACAGCTTCTGATGGCTTCTGGATTTGACCGTTATTTCCAGATCGCTCCGTGTTTCCGTGATGAGGATGCCAGAGCTGACCGTTCTCCGGGAGAGTTCTACCAGCTGGATATGGAGATGGCTTTCGCAAGCCAGGAGGATGTATTTGCAGTGCTGGAAGATGTGCTTCCGCCGATCTTCTCAAAATACGGCATTTACAATGAGGCTTCCAAGCCGCCATTTAAGAGAATTCCATATCTTGAGGCTATGGATAAATATGGTTCCGATAAGCCGGATCTGCGTATCAACCTGTTAGTACAGGATGCAACCGATGTACTGGCTGACTGTGGCTTCGGACCGTTTGAAGGAAAGAAAGTAAAAGCAATCGTGGCACCGGCATTTACCGGCACCAGAAAAGTGATTGATAAACTGTGTGCTGATGTAGAAGTGCAGAGCGGACAGAAAGCATACTGGTTCCGTCTGGATGACAAGATGGAGCTGGTTGGAGGCATCTCCAAGTTCCTGCAGGATAAGAAAGATGCAGTAGTAGCAGCTCTTGGACTGAAGGCTGGAGATTTCGTTGGACTGACTGCAGGCGACTTAAAGACTGCTCAGAAGACTGCAGGCGTGCTTAGAAAGATGCTGGGTGCTTCCTCTGATGCTTACATGAAGAAGGACTGCTACGAATTCTGCTGGATCGTAGACTTCACGATGTATGAGATCGGTGAGGAGTCTGGCGAGCTGGAGTTCTGCCATAACCCGTTCTCCATGCCGCAGGGCGGACTCAGTGCTCTTGAGAATCAGGATCCGCTGGAGATCCTTGCATATCAGTACGATCTGGTATGTAATGGTGTGGAACTGTCTTCAGGTGCTGTTCGTAACCATGATCCGGAGATCATGGTCAAAGCATTCAATATCGTTGGTCTTGGTGAGGATGATGTGAAAGCAAAATTCCCGGCAATGTACAATGCATTCTGCTACGGAGCACCGCCACATGCTGGTATCGCTCCTGGCGTAGACCGTATGGTTATGCTGATCGCAGGTGAGGAGAGCATCCGTGAGATCATTCCGTTCCCGATGAACAAGAACGCACAGGATGTGATGATGGGAGCACCGGCTGAGGTTGAAGAAAAACAGCTTCGCGATGTTCATATTCAGATCATCAAGGAAGACCTGAAAAAAGAAGAGAAAAGTGCAGAATAAATAAATGCATATGGGATCCCGCGGGGGCTGGCAAACAGTCAGAACTCGCGGGATTTTTTTGACAAAATATTTTCTGGCGTGGACGACAGAAAATGTTGTCATCTCTCGGAGTATTTCGTATAATGAAACCAGCAGAGTCTGGGAGGATAAAAAATATGATCACGTGCAGAGAATGCGGTGCACCGATAGAAGAACTGGCAGAACGATGCCCTTATTGCGGCGCCATCAATGAGCTTGGTGCAGAACATAAATACATGCAGGATATGTATGACCTGAAGGATGATCTGAAAGAGGTGGGAAATATCCCCAGCGAAGAGATCAAAGCAGAAGTGAAGTCGAATGTCCATTTTACAGGAAAGGCAGTCGCAGTACTGCTGGCACTGATTCTGATCCTTGCAGCGGTGTTTCTGTTTTTGCGGTATTCAGGGGATATTATTTATTCCGTGTACAATAAAATGACCGATACTCGTATGGCAGATACCCGGGAACAGATGCAGTGGGAAAGGGAGAATTTCCCCAAGCTGGATGCCTGGTATGAGGAAGGTGACTACGACTCGATCCTTGCGTTCTGCAATGAAATTGATGCGGCAACAGGCGGTATTTCTTACAGTTATACTAACTGGGAGCACTGGAATATTCTTCCTTTTTATGACACTTATCAGGAGTGCATGGAGCTGAAGAAGTACATCCAGCAGGGGGAGGAGACCTATCTCTATGAGTATCAGGCAGCACTCTATGATGCGTTGACCATGAATTATGATAAGGAATTGTTCCATCAGGTGGATGACAAGGATGAAAGTCTGGTGGATGGCTGGATCGAAGAGACTATGAGGTTTGTCAAAGACACCTATCAGATGAGCGATTCAGAGATCAAGGATCTGGAACATCAGGCAGAAAAGGATCATTTTCTGGATTACAAAGTGATCTATAAATATGTGGAAGAACACAAAGACCGGGTTCCGGTTACAGATTAAACGAACAGGGGGAAACAAAAAGTGAAATGTGATTTTTGCGGGGCAAATCTGACGATCGATGATGAAGTATGCCCATACTGCCATACTCCCAATACTCATTATGTGAAGCATCGGGAGGATATGCACCGCTACGAGCAGGACTATCAGAGTACGAAGACAGAAGTGTATGAGACGGCTGGAAAGACCAGTAAAAAAGCGACGCAGATCGCAGTACTGGCTGTGCTGGGACTGCTGTTTCTGGGAAGCATTGTGATGAACAACAGTATCTGGACGATTGAACGGGCATTGCTGGTTCAGAAAGCGCAGAAAAATCTGTCGACTCACATAGAAAATCTGGACAAATATATTGCAAATGAAGATTGGAACTCCTATGCCGCTTATATTGAAGTAAATGAGCTTTATTATTCCGGTATCAAAGGATTTGATGATTACCGGTATTTTCAGCGGATGGTGAACGACTACAATTATATTTATGAGGCGTGTATGCATCTGGTGGATCATGAAAATATCAGTGATGAGTATACTTATTATACGCCGGACCGCTGTATGGAACAGATTGCAGACAGCCTGAAGGATATGTATGACTTTGTGAAGGCGGACGAGTATTCCACTTACTATGAGGTCTATCAGAATCACACAGACTGGTGTGATGCCGTATTGACACAGGCAGAGGAACTGGTGCAGGCGTATTTGCATGTGGATCCACAGGTGATTGAGAGTGGTGAGATCCGTACCATGTCAAAGACCAGACTGATCGTATTATTGGAAGGGAGCTATCGGCAGAATGAATCGTAAAATATATCGGGCAGTTGTAATCGTGCTGGTCGTTCTGACCATCGGACAGATCATAAGATTTGGATTTCAGCTCTACGGAGATCAGTACCATTATCACTATGATGAAGACACTTTTCTCTATTCTATTCAAGATGGACAATATTCTGAACTGCCGGAGAAAAAGAACCGCAATGAGATGGAGCATGTGAAAGCAGATGCGCAGATGCTGGAATGTTATGCAGTGGCTGATTACTATGAGGCAGCATCTCTGTATTATGCTTATGAAAATATCGGAAATGCAGCAAAAGCGGCAATTGCAAAGGCAGATATGGAAGAAGCTGAAGGCCGCATGGGAGACTTAAGCTACTGTGCAGAAGAAATCGATGGATATTTTGTGAAATATTTTGCTTCTGCAGACTCCGAAAGTCAGTCTTCAGACATTGAGGGGCAGTCTACAGAAGCTGAGTAACGATAAAAATTAAGCCGTCAGTTTGTGGATCCAACGATAACTTCGGAACCGAAGGAAGATTGGAAGCCCTTTGAAAATCTGGTCACATTGTACTGCTACGACTACCAGTTCCACCGGCCATTTCCAGACGAAAGCAGCCAGGAAGGACAGCGGCATAACAATGAGCCAGGTGGAGATCAGATTCAGGCGGAGAGTAAATTTCGTATCGCCGGAACTCTGAATGATGCCCATAGAGACTGGCATCTGGTAAGACATACCAACCATGATAACACTCATGATGATCATAAAGTGATCAGCCAGGATCATGGCTTCGTTGCTGAGCCGGTACATGGACAGCAGTGGGGTGCGGCACACAAACAAAATAGCTGCGAGAATCAATCCAATCAGAATATCAATGACAGACAGGGTGCGGGCATCAGACCGCCCCCTTTTCAGGTCTCCGGCTCCGATACTGTTGCCAATCATAACTGCAGAGGCAGAAGACAGCGCAATCACTACCACTTTCAGATACTGATAGAAAGTAGAAGACACGGAGTTAGCTGCAATTGCATCAGAGGACAGATGTCCTAGAATCGCAGTCTGCATGGGGACGGAGACCGCCCACAACAAGGACGTGATCATAATCGGAATGCCGACTTTCAAAAAGGATCGCACTTGTTCGCTGCTTCCGGAGAACAGAGAGCTGGAGAACAGGCGGATCTTTGTGTCCATTTTTGCCACATAGAACAGCAGGATCAGAAGTTCTGCGATACGGGAAATCAGTGTTCCGATCGCAGCACCCTTGATACCCATTTCCGGAAATCCAAAGTGACCGAAGATCAATGTATAGTTGATGCAGCCGTTGACGATCAGGGACACTACGGACACGATAAACGAGATCCGCACTGTTCCCACACTTCGCAGCATGGCGATGAGCAGATTGCTGAAAATAAAAAGCACGAAGGTCCATTTCAGGATAGAGAGATAGACCAGTCCTTCTGCAATGATCTCATCGGAAGTGGTAAAAATTCTCAATAGCTGCACAGGAAAGACAGTGCACACCACCATAACCAACACAGAGACCAGCAGACAGAACTTCAGAGCAATTCCAGTCAGCTCCCGGATCGGCTGTGTCTGCTTCTGGCCCCAGTACTGAGAAGCAAGAGCTACCAGTGCATTTCCAATGGGAAGGGCAGTCTGCTGTACCATGAAGAAGACCTGGTTCACAGTGGCTGCTCCAGACAGAGCATTCTGACTGTAACTTCCCAGCATAATATTGTCCAGCATGTTCACACTGTAGGCAATCAGATTCTGAAGGGTGATGGTCAGGATCAGACCAAATAACGTCTTATAAAAGAGAGTATCTTTCGTGAAAAAAGACTCTCTGGTGGATAATTCGGTGTTCATAGATTCTATTCTCCTCGAATAAAATAACTTTGCATTTGAATACTCACAAATTATAGCATATTAAATTTTTTATTGACAAATAAAATCGGCTTTGCTATGATGTAAAAAAATTGAATTGAGCATCACTTTAAACCGATGAAGCGGAGATAACGGTATTTATGGTCGTACAGAGAGTCCGGGGAGCTGAGAGCCGGATAGAACCCAGAATATCAAATGGACCGCTGAGGGCACAGTCAAAGGCAGAGATGAAAAGCCGAGTATTCTGTGACGTGAGGACATACGTCAGTTGTCAGAGATATGTTAGTATTTCGTAAGGGTGTGAAGGCAGAGATACCTTCACAAATCAAGGTGGCACCGCGGGAAATGTAATGACTCGTCCTTGGTAAGTTAGACAGACTTATCAAGGGCGATTTTTTATGCCAGAAAAGGAGACAACATGAGACCGGAATTCAAAGAAGCAGTTAAGATCGCAGCAACAGGAGAGTATAAGTGCATTCCAGTCAGTCTGGAATTATATGCAGACCAGTACACACCGCTGATGGTACTCAGAAAGCTGAAAAATGTAAGCAGACATTGCTACATGCTGGAATCAGCGGAGGATAATCAGAAGTGGGGACGCTACACATTTCTGGGATATGACCCGCGGCTTGAGATCACCTGTACAAACGGAAAACTCACGATCAAAAATGGAACCTCCGTGACTATGGAGACGAAGCATCCAGGTGAGTACATCCGACTGATACTTGATGAAAATAAAAGTCCGAAGATTGAAGGTTTTCCTACATTTACCGGTGGACTGGTAGGATATTTTTCCTACGATTATATGAAATATGCAGAGCTGTCTCTGGTGCTGGACGCAGAAGACAAGGAAGGGTTTAAGGATGTGGATCTGATGTTGTTTGACAAGGTCATCGCATTTGACCATTTCCGTCAGAAGATCATCCTGATCGTAAATATCCAATGTGAGGATCTGAAGACCGAGTATCACCGGGCAGAACTGGAACTTTCTACCATGAAGCAGCTGATCCAGAGCGGCGAGATGGCGGAAGAAATACCGGGCAGATGTACTTCTGAATTCCGGGCATTGTTTGATCAGAAGCAGTATTGCAGCATGGTTGAGAAAGCAAAGCATTACATTCGGGAGGGAGATATTTTTCAGGTGGTGCTTTCCAATCGAATGGAAGCGGATTATGAAGGAAGCCTTCTGGATACCTACCGGGTACTGCGGACGGTGAATCCTTCCCCGTATATGTTTTATTTTTCCAGTGACGATATGGAGATCGCGGGAGCTTCCCCGGAGACGCTGGTAAAGCTGGAAAATAAGACGCTCCATACGTTCCCACTGGCAGGTACCAGACCAAGAGGAGCCACTGAGGCGGAAGACCAGAGGCTGGAACAGGAACTGCTGGCAGATGAAAAAGAATGTTCTGAGCACAACATGCTGGTGGATCTGGGACGAAATGATATCGGTAAGATCAGTGAGTTCGGAACCGTGGAAGTGGAAAAATACATGAGCATTCAGCGGTTTTCACACGTGATGCACATAGGTTCTACGGTGAAAGGAACCATTAGGAAAGGGTTGGATGCCATCGATGCGGTGGATTCCATTCTGCCGGCTGGAACCTTATCGGGTGCACCGAAGATCCGGGCCTGCGAGATCATCAATGAGCTGGAAAATAATAAGCGGGGAATCTACGGAGGAGCCATTGGTTATCTGGATTTCACCGGAAACCTGGATACCTGTATTGCGATCCGCATTGCATATAAGAAAAATGGCAAGGTATTTGTCAGAAGCGGTGCAGGCATCGTGGCTGACAGCGTGCCACAGAAAGAATATCAGGAGTGTATCAACAAGGCAAAGGCAGTGATGAATGCACTGGCTACCGCACAGGGAGGCATCGACCAATGATCATACTTATCGACAATTACGACAGTTTTTCTTATAACCTGTATCAGCTGGTCGGAACCATTGACCCGGATATCAAAGTGATCCGGAATGATGAACTGACCGTGGATGAGATCCGGGCACTGAAACCATCACGGATCATTCTTTCACCGGGACCGGGCTTTCCAAAGGATGCGGGCATCTGTATCGAAGCGGCAAAGACACTGGGAAAAGAGATACCGACATTGGGTGTCTGCCTGGGACATCAGGCTATCTGCGAAGCCTATGGAGCTACCGTTTCTTATGCAAAAGAGCTGATGCACGGCAAGCAATCCACGATAACCATTGATGAGACCTGCCCCATCTTTCAGGGTATGGGAAATACCATGAAAGCAGCCAGATATCATTCGTTGGCAGCTGTGAAAGAGACTATTCCAGAAACATTAAAGGTGACTGCCAAGACCAAAGACGGCGAAGTTATGGCAGTTATGCATCGGGAGTATCCCATTTACGGTGTACAGTTCCATCCAGAATCCATCCTGACACCAGATGGAAAAATCATATTGAGTAATTTTTTGATGCAGGCATCAAAAGTTTCTAACTATCACGCAAACACATAAAATATATGAGGAGGATAAGAAAATGATTAAAGAAGCAACAGCAGCATTGATCGATGGAAAAGACCTGACTTATGAGCAGGCAAATGCAGTAATCAATGAGATCATGAACGGAGAGACTTCACAGGTACAGACAGCCGCATTTCTTACTGCTTTGTCCACCAAGGGTGAGACCATTGAGGAAGTTACCGCCTGCGCAGCAGCTATGAGATCCCATGCACTTCCGGTACAATATGACGGAGATCTGCTGGAGATTGTAGGAACAGGTGGAGACGGAGCTGACTCCTTTAATATTTCTACCACATCTTCGATAGTGATCGCTGCCGGAGGCGTTCCAGTGGCAAAACACGGCAATCGGGCAGCTTCTTCAAAGAGTGGTGCAGCAGATTGTCTGGAGGCATTGGGAGTAAATATTCAGCTTGCCCCGGAACAATGCGTAAAACTCCTGAAAAAGATTGGTATCTGTTTCTTCTTTGCACAGAAATATCACACTTCTATGAAATATGTAGGACCAGTCAGAAAAGAGCTGGGTGTGAGAACGGTCTTCAATCTGTTGGGACCGCTGACCAATCCGGGACATGCCAATCTTCAGGTGCTGGGAGTATATGCTGAGCATCTGGTGGAGCCGATGGCAAAGGTGCTTTATCAGCTGGGGGTAAAACGGGGCATGGTAGTCTACGGACAGGACAAGCTGGATGAAATCTCCATGTGTGCACCTACAACGGTCTGTGAATTTGGCAATGGTGAGTACAAGACCTATGTGATCCGGCCGGAAGATTTTGGTATGAAGACTGCTCAGAAGGATGCACTCAAAGGCGGTACTCCAGAAGAAAATGCAGCCATTACAAGAGCTATTCTGGCGGGTGAAAAAGGAGTCAGGAGAGATGCGGTCCTGTTAAATGCAGGAGCCGGTCTCTATGTGGGCGGCAAGGCGGACAGTCTGGCAGATGGTGTGAAGCTGGCAGCTACTCTGATCGACGAGGGAATGGCACAGCAGACGTTGAATGCTTTTATCCGTGAATCAAATAAGCAGGAATCGGTGGCATCTTAGTGGCATAAAAGCAGACAGGCGAAGGAGACAGATATGATATTAGATGAGTTGGCAGCTTATGCATCCTTCCGGGTGGCGGAGGCGAAGAAAAAGATAGCAGCGGACGAAATGGAACGAAAAGCCCGCAGCCTTCCAAAAGGAGATTTTCGGTTTGAGCATGCTCTTTGTAACACAGGAGTATCCTTTATCTGTGAAGTAAAACGAGCCTCACCTTCCAAAGGGTTGATTGCCGAAGATTTTCCTTATGTGAAGATTGCCAGGGAATATGAGCAGGCCGGTGCAGACTGTGTATCGGTACTGACAGAGCCAAAATGGTTCTTAGGTTCTGATGAGATCTTCAAAGAGATTCGGGCGGCCATTACCCTTCCTATGATCCGTAAGGATTTCACGGTGGATGCTTATCAGATTTATGAGGCAAAATGCATGGGAGCAGATGCAGTACTTCTGATCTGTGCCTTACTTCCAACCGAGACCATTCGGGAATATCTGAAGATCTGTGATGATCTGGGATTGACTGCACTGGTAGAGACTCATGATGAAAATGAGATCCGGTCAGCACTGAAGGCAGGGGCCAGAGTGATCGGTGTTAATAACCGGAATTTGAAAAATTTTACTGTGGATTTTTCCAATGCAGCGAACCTTCGGGAGCAGATCCCCATGAATGTGATCTTTGTGGCAGAATCTGGAGTGAAGGAGCCGCAAGATGTGGGTGTTCTGGCAGAGATTGGAGCCGATGCGGTGCTGATCGGTGAGGCGCTTATGCGTGCGGAAGACAAGACGGAACGGCTGGCTGAATTTAAACAGGCAGCGGCACAGGGACGATCGAAGGCTGCAGAGCAGGTGCAGACATCGGACGCACAGAGTCAGGCATCTGACGGAGGCAAGGCATGAGAAGCCAGAACGCTAACCAGATGGTAGATAGTGGGCAGACCAGAATCAAGATCTGCGGCCTGTATCGGGATGCAGATATCGACGCAGTCAATCAATACCAGCCCGATTATGCAGGTTTTGTATTCTATCCACCCAGTCACCGATATGTGACATGGGAGCAGATGAAAGACTTTCGGGAAAAGTTGCGGTCAGAGATCCCGGCGGTGGGTGTATGTGTAAACTTGCCGGTGGAGGAGGTGGCAGCGCACCTGAAGGAAGGTCTTATCCAGATTGCTCAGCTTCATGGAACGGAAGATGAAGCATATATGGAGATGCTGCGGAGCCTGGTACCTGGATGCGAGATCTGGAAAGCATGTAAAATAAGATCTGCAGAAGATTTACAGAAGATCGAGAGCAGCAGTGCAGACCGGATCTTATTGGATAATGGATATGGAACCGGTAATAGTTTTGACTGGCGGCTGTTGAAAGACTGGTCGACAAAGCAGTCATTTCTGCTGGCAGGCGGGCTTCAGTCGGAAAATATCAAAGAAGCAATAAACAATTTTGCACCATGGGGTGTGGACATCAGCTCCGGTGTGGAGACAGATAAGAAAAAAGATCCTGATAAGATTAGAAAAATCATAGAACAAGTGAGGAGTAAGTAAGATGGCAGAAAACAGATCCAAAGGCCGGTTCGGCGTACATGGCGGACAGTATATTCCAGAAACGCTGATGAACGCAGTGATCGAACTGGAAGAGGCATATAACCATTACAAAAATGATCCGGAATTTAATGCGGAATTGCAGGATTTATTTAACAATTATGCAGGTCGTCCGTCCAGACTGTATTTTGCAAAGAAAATGACAGAGGATCTGGGTGGAGCAAAGATTTATCTGAAACGTGAAGATTTGAACCATACCGGTGCTCATAAGATCAACAATGTGCTTGGACAGGTGCTGCTGGCAAAGAAAATGGGTAAGACCCGTGTGATTGCAGAGACCGGAGCAGGCCAGCATGGTGTGGCAACGGCCACAGCTGCAGCTTTGATGGGAATGGAATGCGAAGTATTTATGGGAAAAGAAGATACTGAGCGCCAGGCACTGAATGTGTACAAAATGCGTCTGCTGGGAGCTACAGTCCATCCGGTTTCCTCTGGTACCGGCACTTTGAAGGATGCTGTATCTGAGACCATGAGAGAATGGACAAATCGAATCGCAGACACCCATTATGTGCTTGGATCAGTCATGGGACCACATCCATTTCCAACCATTGTCCGTGATTTTCAGGCAGTGATCTCCAAGGAGATTAAGGAGCAGTGTATGGCAGCAGAAGGAAAACTGCCAGATGCTGTGCTGGCATGTGTGGGCGGCGGATCCAATGCCATTGGCGCGTTTTATCATTTTATTGAGGACAAGAGTGTCCGTCTTATTGGCTGTGAGGCTGCGGGAAGAGGTGTTGATACTTTTGAGACGGCTGCAACCATCGCAACCGGAAAGCTTGGTATTTTTCATGGGATGAAATCTTATTTCTGTCAGGATCAGTATGGACAGATCGCACCGGTCTATTCCATTTCTGCCGGACTTGATTATCCGGGCATCGGACCGGAACATGCATGGCTTCATGACACTGGTCGGGCTGAATATGTAGCCGTTACTGATGATGAAGCGGTAGATGCATTTGAATATTTAAGCAAGACCGAGGGCATTATTCCGGCTATCGAAAGTGCCCATGCGGTAGCTTATGCGAAAAAACTGGCTCCGACCATGAGCAAAGATCAGGTCATGGTCATCAATATTTCCGGAAGAGGCGATAAAGACTGTGCAGCCATCGCCCGCTACAGAGGGGAGGATATCCATGAGTAAAATCAAAGAAGCCTTTGCTGGTGGCAAGGCATTTATTCCATTTATTACCTGCGGGGATCCAGATCTGGATACCACAAAAGAGATCGTCAGAGCTATGGAGAAAAAAGGTGCAGATCTTATTGAACTTGGCATCCCGTTTTCAGACCCGACCGCAGAAGGTCCGGTGATCCAGGCCGCAAATTTGCGTGCCCTGACCGGCGGTGTGACGACCGACAAGATTTTTGACATGGTGAAAGATCTGCGCAAAGACGTGAAAGTGCCCATGGTGTTCATGACCTATGCCAATGTGGTATTTTCCTACGGCATTGAGCGATTTGCGAAGAAAGCCGCAGCCGTAGGCATGGATGGCGTGATCCTGCCGGATGTTCCATTCGAGGAAAAAGAAGAATTTGTCTCTGTATTCCGTAAAGAAGGGATGGATCTTATTTCATTGATCGCACCGACCTCCCATGATCGCATCAGTATGATCGCCAAAGAGGCAGAAGGATTTGTATATTGTGTATCTTCCCTGGGTGTGACCGGTATGAGAAGCCAGATTACTACCGATGTAGGAGCTATGGTAGAGCTGGTGAAAAAATCCTCTGATATTCCGGCAGCCATCGGATTCGGTATCTCCGGACCGGAGCAGGCGAAGAAAATGGCCGTTGTCTCAGATGGTGTCATCGTAGGATCCGCCATCGTGAAACTGGTGGAGAAATACGGCAAAGATGCAGTGCCTTATGTGGCTGAATTCGTGAAGAGTGTGAAAGACGCAATCCGGGAGTGAGTTGGGCATGAGGTTGGCGGTACAGCTGTCACTCCCGCCGCAGGCAGCATGTTCAGAGGGACCGCTCTCGCTAATTCCTCGCCCAGCGGTACTAAGCTTCGATCTTCGCCAGTGGGCTTGATCGAAAGCAAGTACCGGGGCTGCGGACGTCCCCTGAACAAGCAGACCTGCGGCAGGTGCGATAGCTGTGCCGCCAACTTATGCGTGAAAAGGATGCTGTCCTGATGGATTGGCATCCTTTTTTTGAAAGCATAGCTTTGTACGAAAATCCACTTGAGAAAACAAAAACGATATGTGATAATAGAAGCCGAAATACATACGAGGGGAGAAGCATCAGATGCCAGTATTTGATTTTAATGATGTAAAAGACGCGAGAAATCACGCAGAGTGTACATATACCACATTTAATTCCAGGGAGAGCACGCCAACACCGGAGAAGCCAATTCTTCTTCTGGACAATCAGAAATGCCAGTGGAAGCACCATTCCTGCGGAGTGTTCACCAACCCTGTGAAGCGCAGTTCTTTCGAGTTTGAGGAAGACGGTGGAAAGGTGAGTGCAGATATTTTAAAGATTGATTCCCGATTTGTAAGTCTTCTTCGTTGGCTGGGCGAGAATCATATTAATGTGTGTCTGTCCGGTAAAAACTGTGAAGCTGGATATGCAGTTTACAAGATCCGAGAGATTGCATTTGGCGGAGGAACAAAACTGTCTGCGGAAGATGGGTTTTTACAGTTTATGATCGAGAGATTGTTGGCAAGTGATCCGCCAGTGGAGATTGACGAGGATGAGGACAGAGAAGAGACCGGTGACGATATGCGTCTGACCAGTATTCAGAGCATCACGGATTTCATGACTTGTGCTGGCAATACCATGCCGGAAAATATCCGTCTGTGGGCCAGAAGAAACCTGGCGGTTGCCCGTTCTCATGAAGTCTCCCCGGAGGAGCGCCGTCATGCACAGCGGGCGTTGTCTCTTATGATGAATGTACAGTGGAAGAGTGAGTACTTTGAATCGATTGATCCGGTAGAGGCAAGGCGGATCCTGGACGAAGAGCTTTATGGTATGGAGAGGGTTAAGCAACGGATCATCGAGACCATTATCCAGATCAACCGTACCCATACCCTTCCTGCTTACGGACTTTTACTCGTGGGTCCGGCAGGAACCGGTAAATCCCAGATTGCCTATGCGGTGGCAAGAATCCTGAAATTGCCGTGGACCACGCTGGATATGAGCTCCATCAATGATCCGGAACAGTTGACCGGAAGTTCAAGAATCTACTCCAATGCAAAACCGGGCATTATTATGGAAGCATTTTCCGTATCTGGCCAGTCCAACCTGGTGTTTATCATCAATGAGCTTGACAAAGCAGCGGCAGGAAAAGGCAATGGTAACCCGGCAGATGTACTGCTGACTCTGCTTGATAACCTTGGATTTACGGACAACTATATGGAATGCATGGTGCCGACTGTAGGTGTATATCCTATTGCGACTGCCAATGACAAATCCCAGATCAGCGCACCGATCCTGTCTCGTTTTGCAGTGATTGAGATTCCGGATTATACCAAAGAAGAGAAGAAAGTGATCTTCTCCAGATTTGCGTTGAAAAAAGTGTTGAAGAGAATGGCACTGAGGGAAGAAGAGTGTGTGATCACCGATGAAGCACTGGATACGATCGTGGATATTTTTGAAGGAACTTCCGGTATCCGCGATCTGGAACAGGCGGCTGAGCATATTGCAGCCAATGCACTGTACCAGATCGAGGTCAACCATGTGAAGTCTGTGACATTTAACTCTCAGATGGTGTGTGAGTTATTGAAGTAAGATTATTGTTCCCTGGTATAAGAGATGGCATGGCGAATCTTCTTCAGGGAAGCATTCGCTTTGTCCTCATCATGAAACATGATCAGGACAAATAGTGCATCCATGATGCATAGCTGGGAGAGGCGACTGGACAGGGATTCTGAACGCCAGGTAACTTCTTCAGCAGTTGAAATCAATACGATATCAGCAAGCTTTGCAAGAGGAGACAGGGGATAACTGGTCAGTACGATTAGTTTTGCCCCGTTTTCTTTTGCCAGTTTTGCAATCGAAATAGTGTCTTTGTTGAGCCCAGTGTGAGAGATGACAAAAGCACAATCTTTTTCTGTTAATAATCCAGCGTTCATCAACTGCATATGATAATCAGATACATATCTGCATTTTACAGGTGTGCGTAGAAATTTGTGAAAACTATCCAACGCAACTGCATTGGATCCGCCAATACCAAAAAACCATACCTGTTCAGAGTCAGACATAAGTGTGGCAGCATCCTGAAAGGTCTTTCCGTAACTGATTCGTTTAGTATCTTCCAGCGCTTTAATGCTGGAATCAAATACTTTACCAATCATAGAATCTGAGGTATCATGACTGGATATTTTTTCATGGATGGAGATCTCAGAATCAAATTCATCTGTCAAAAGGCTTACTTTAAAATCCTTAAAGCCATTATACCCTAACTTTTTTGTAAATTGATATACTGTAGAGTCGGCAACACCAAGGTTGCGGGAGATATCACTGATACTGCTCCTGGAGACTAATTTAATATTATCCATAATATAATCGGCAATTTGTTTTTCTTTTGGATTCAAATCACGGTATGTGCTTTTGATCCTCATCTTTACCGTCAGATTTTCCATGTAATACCTCCCTGAAATAATTTTTATATGTTAAGAGTAACACAAAAAAATTTTTCTGTAAACATGTCTTTGTGAATAATTGACAAAATAAAAAAATAAATTTTCTAAAAAAGTATTTACAAAAAAATATTTTTTGATATAATCTAACCATAACCAAAAGGAGGAACGCTAAAATGGAAAAAAGGATTTTACTGGGATCTCATGGAAGATTTGCAGAGGAGCTGATCAAATCAGCAGAGATGATTGTCGGGGAGATGAAAAATGTGCGCAGTTTTTCATTGCTGCCGGGAATGTCTTTGGAAGAGTACATGAAAGAAGTTGATCAGGAACTGCAACGTGAGCCGGAGAGAACATTATGTCTTGTGGATCTGTTTGGCGGTACACCTTCTAATACGTTTTGTGCATTGTCACGGAAATATGATAATGTGGTAGTCACTGGTCTGAATCTTGGCATGCTCCTGGAGGTGTATATGAACAAAGATTTAATGACGGTGGATGAACTGGCAGAGCTGGCAGTAAAAACTGCACAGGAAAGCAGTAAAAATGCCACAGAGATTTTGAAGGAGGGATGATAGTAATGGCTGAGATTCAGGTTATCAGGGCAGATTTTCGATTGATCCATGGACAGGTTATTACAAAATGGATTCGACAGACACCTGCGAACAAGATTTTGATCATTGATGACATTCTTGCAAAAGACAGTTTTATGTCTTCAATTTATGTGATGGCAGCACCGCCCGGTATTGAAGTTATGATCGATACAGTCGATGATGCGGTAACTAAATGGAACAGCGGGGCATATGGAGCAGCAAAACTGTTTGTATTGATCAAAGATGTGCCTACGATTTACAGACTGTATAAAGCAGGATTTCCGGTTAAAGAGCTTCAGATCGGAGGTCTGGGAGCAGGTCCAGGAAGAAAGGTTGTATTTGGACCGATTACTCTGGATGGAGAGGATATGAAAAAACTGACAGAAATGCATGAAGCAGGGGTACATGTATATCTCCATCAGGTTCCGGATGATCCGAGCATGGAGTTTACAAAAATATTAGAGAAGAATATTTTTTAGGGTACGAGAAAGAGAGGGGAAAGTAAAATATGAGTATTGTATTGGTTGCAGCAATTTGTGGTTTGCTGTACTTCGGCGGAACATCGAAGATTGGTTATCATTTGACAACTGCGGTTGGATCACCGATTTTTATTGGATTCGTTCTTGGAATGATTTATGGACAGGTTGCACAGGGACTTCTGATTGGAGCAACAATCCAGCTGGTGTACCTTGGGGTAATTGCTACTGGTGGTAATGTACCTGCAGATCAGGCTTTGGCTGCTACGATCGCGATTCCGATTGCACTTCAGACGGGAATGAGTGCAGAAGTTGCAGTTGGACTTGCAGTTCCATTTGGTGTATTAGGTGTATTTGTTGATCAGATCCGTCGTACTTCTAATTCTGTTTGGGGACGCTGGGCAGACAAATTTGCAGAAAAAGGTGACAGAAAAGGCATTTTCAGATGTGCTATCATATATCCTGCAATTTTTGGATTCTGTTTAAGATTCATTCCTGTATTTGCAATCAACCTGGTTGGTGCAGAAGCTGTATCCTGGCTGATGGGGGTACTTCCGCAGTGGATTATTACCGGTTTCAGCGTAGCAGGTGGACTCCTTCCGGCACTTGGATTTGCAATTATCATTATCACGATTGGCAGAAAAGATCTGCTGGCATACTTCTTTATTGGATTCTTCGCTGTGGCATATCTGGGAATCAATACCATGGCAGCAGCAGTATTCGGAGGATGTATTGCTGTACTGGTTACAATTAACGCAAGAAAAAATAAGAAGGGGGCTGCTGCATAATGTCTGCAAATGAAACATACGAAGCTGTAATTCAGGAACAGGAACAAAAACTTACAAAAAAAGATCTGCGTGGTGTATATAATACATGGTACTTTTCAACCGAGCTAAGCAACTCTTATGAGCGTCTGCAGGCACTGGCATTCTGTAATGCCATCTCAAAACCCTTGAGAAAGCTGTACAAAGATGATGACAAATATGAGGAGGCTCTTAAGAGACATCTGCAGTTCTATAATTCCGAAGGTACATTCGGTAGTATGATCCATGGTATCACACTTTCCATGGAAGAACAAAAGTCAAACGGAGCAGATATTCCGGCAGAAGTTATTACAGGAATCAAGACTGGTTTGATGGGACCGGTTGCAGGTATTGGCGATACGATTATTTGGGGTACTTTGAAACCTATTATCCTGGCACTTGGTTGTACATTTGCTATGCAAGGACAGGCTTTAGGTGCTTTTATTCCGTACTTATTCCCGCTATTTGGTTATCTGATCGGCTGGTATTGCCTGACATTTGGTTACAAAGTAGGAAAAGATTCTATCATGAAGATTATGCAGTCTGGTCTGGTAAATGATATTATTACTGGCTCCAGTATTCTGGGTCTGTTTATGATGGGTGCTCTGTCCAGTTCTTATGTCAAAGTGAAGACAGTGCTGCAGTTTACGATGGAAAATGCGGAGCCCATTGTGCTTCAGGATATTCTGGATCAGATCCTTCCTGGTATGCTTCCATTGGCTGCAATTTTTGGTATTTACTATTACTTTACACATAAAGGTGCGAATTACAATAAGGTGATCTTTTCATTACTGGGAATCTCACTGGTATGTGCATTGCTTGGAATTTTAGGATAGGTGAATATGGTGGAAGAGCTGACTAAGAAAAAAGAATCCTGCGATAGATATTTGGAGAGCAAGATGGAGGAACTATGGGAGATCTCAAAGTATATCCATGCAAATCCAGAACTGTGTTTTACAGAAGTAAAAGCTTGTACAGAACAGTGCAAATTTCTTGAAAAATATGGTTTTCAGGTGGAAAAAGGTGTTGGAACACTGGATACTGCTTACTGTGCGACTTTTTCCAATGATAAAAAAGGACCTGTTATAGCAGTTGTTTCTGAATATGATGCACTTCCCATTGGTCATGCATGCGGTCATAATCTGATCGCATGCACGGCATTAGGAACTGCAATTGAAGTTAAAAAATTCATGGAAGACACGGGTATCTCAGGTACATTAAAAGTAATCGGAACACCTGCGGAGGAGAGCGGAGGAGGAAAAATCATTCTTCTGGAGCATGGAGTGTTTGACGGTGTGGATGCTGTATTTATGATGCATCCGACCAGCGATACGACAAGATTGGCGGGAGCTTGCCTTTCGTCCAAACGTTATAAGGTGATTTATCATGGCGTATCCGCACATGCAGGATCTCATCCAGATAATGGAACTAATGCACTGAGTGCAGCTGCTTTGTTTCTGACAGGAAGCGGAATGCTCAGACAACACTTTAAAGCAGACTGGAGACTATCAGGAATCATTACAAAAGGTGGATTCCAGACAGGACTGGTACCGGAACTTAGCGAGATTGAAGGCTCTATGAGTTGCTTTAACTTAAAGGAGCTAAACATTCTGGCAGAACGTGTAAGAAATTGTGCTCTGGGCTGTGGACAGGCACTGGGTTGTCAGGTGGAGATTGAAATCGAAGATGGATATCAGGGACGAGTACCGAATCAGATCCTTTCGGATATCTGTAAGGAAGAATTCCGCCAGCTTGGAGAGCCTTTGATGGATGGTATGCCAGTAGACTATGGCGGAGAGGATCTGGGAAATGTCTCCAGAAGGATTCCAATCTGTAATCCATATATGACAATCTTTCCGGAGTATAAGATTTCCAATCACACGGCACAGTTCCGCGACCTGGCAATCTCAGAAGCTGGATATCATTGTATCGAACAGGCTTCAAAAGCAATGGCCAGAAGCATTATGGATGTACTTCATGATCCGAAGATTATTGAAAAAGCGAAAGAAGAACTGGAAGAACGTATGAAGAAGGAAGCATAAATGCAAAAAAGAAAAGTAAAGGGCATAACGGAAGTTGTGATATCTGCTTTGTTGTATGGTTTTACACCGTGTATTTGTTCTATTACTTATGCGTTGGGAAATAATCAGACATCGATGACTTTCTTTCGTAACCTGCTTGCTTTGCCTGTGTTTTTACTTCTGTTGCTTTTGGAAAAAGTGGATCTGGCAATAGACAGAATCACAATGCTGAAAATATTTATACTGGGTAATCTGGGATCCTTGATGACGACATTGCTTTTATATTCCAGTTATCAATATATTTCAGTTGGAATGGCTACCACGATCCACTTTTTATATCCGGTACTTGTGGTTATCTTCAGTTTCTTGTTTTATAAGGAACCGATTACTAAGCAGAAAATCCGTTCGATTCTCTGTGCGGGTACGGGGATTGTGTGTTTTCTTCTGAACAGCCATACAGGCAGTATTATAGGAATATTGCTGGCTTTTGGAAGCAGCATCACTTTTTCTTTATATATAATGTTGCTGGATAAATGGAAACTTACCAGAATACATGGATGTAAACTATTGTTTTATACAACGTTGCTGACTGTAATTGAACTGGCTCTTGTGAACTTAAAGGGACATTTTCTGATTTTTAATCAGAGCTTAAAAGTATATTTGCTGATGGTTCTGGTGGCAGTGCTTGCTTCCTTTGTAGCAAACCTGTTTTTGAACAATGGAGTTCGGCTTCTTGGAAGTACACTGGCAAGCTTCCTGTCTTTATTTGAACCAATTTCATCTATTTTATTTGGTTTTTTTCTGTTGCATGAGACAGTATCCATTCTTCAGGTAGTAGGATGTATCGCAATTATATTTGCAATTGTCAATCTGATTGGAATCACAGGGAAAACAGAAATATGAAATATGTAATTTTTGATATGGATGGTGTCATCGTAGACACAGAGCCAGAATACAGAAGACGTACAAAAAGCTTTTTTGAAAGTATGGGATATCAAATACCAGAGGAGTTATACGATTTAACCTGTGGATCAAATCTGAAACATACGTATGAATTGTTCAGAAAGTATGTAAAAGAATTTGCCATGGAATATGAGGAATATATTGAGAAAAGAAAGCATTATGGAAACTACAAGGCAATTGATCCTAGAAAATATGTGGATAAACACATCTATCCACTGTTAGACTGGTTAAAGAGACGCAAAATCCATATTGCACTTGCTTCTTCATCACCAAGAGAAAGTATAGAGCGATATCTGACATTACTCAAAATCAGAGAGTATTTTGAGTTGATAGTAAGCGGAGCTGAGTTTAAAAACAGCAAACCAGATCCGGAGATTTATCGTTATACTATAAAAAAACTGCATGCAACTGCAGCCGAGTGTCTTGTTGTAGAGGATTCTATTTATGGAATAATTGCAGCAAAACAAGCAGGGGCGGTTGTTGCGGCAAAAAAAGACGAACGATTTGGACAGGATCAGTCGGGAGCAGATTATATGGTAGATGATCTGCTTCAGATAGAAGGCATTATAGAAGGAGAAAATCAATAATGAATAAAGCAGAGATTGGTCTGATTGGTCTTGCAGTTATGGGTGAAAATCTGGTTATGAATATGGAATCCAAAGGTTTTACCATAGCTGTGTATAACCGAAGCACAGAAAAAGTAGACAACTTTATAAACGGAAGAGCAAAAGGCAAAAAAATTATCGGATGCAGAAGTGTGGAGGAATTGGTTCAGGCACTGGAAAAACCGAGAAAAGTCATGATGATGATCCGAGCAGGACAGGCTGTGGATGATATGATCAGCCAACTTCTACCGCTCCTGGAGCCAGGAGATGTGATCATTGATGGTGGAAATTCATATTTCAAAGATACGATTCGCAGAACTGCTGAGGTTACAGAAAAAGGGCTACTCTACGTGGGAACAGGAGTATCTGGAGGTGAAGAAGGTGCTTTGAATGGACCGTGCCTGATGCCTGGTGGAAATAAAGAAGCCTGGAAGTTATTGCAACCGATTTTTACAGCAATCAGTGCTAAAGTAGAAGGAGATATCCCTTGCTGTGAATGGATTGGTGAAAACGGAGCGGGCCATTTTGTAAAAATGGTTCATAATGGCATCGAATATGGAGATATGCAGCTGATCTGTGAAGCTTATCAGATGATGCGGGACGGCATGGGAATGAGCAGTGCACAGATGCATAAAGTATTTGAAGCATGGAATCATTCAGAGCTGGACAGCTACCTTATGGAGATTACGGCGGATATTATGGGGCATCAGGATGAAAATGGTGAGACAACCGTGGAAAAGATCCTGGATGTAGCTGGCCAAAAGGGTACGGGAAAATGGACCTGTATTGCGGCACTGGATGAAAAGGTTCCGCTTACTTTGATCAATGAAGCAGTAGCATCAAGATGTATTTCGGACATGAAAGAAGAGCGTGTACAGGCCGGAAAGAGTTATGAACGATCAAATAAAATGATTGCAGATGTAAAGGAAGAGTTTATAGAGGATATCAGAAAAGCATTGTATGCTTCTAAAATTATTTCCTATGCACAAGGATATTCTCTGATGCGGTCTGCTGCAAAAGAATATGACTGGGATCTGAAGTTTGGTAATATCGCACTGATCTGGCGTGGAGGATGTATTATACGAAGTGCATTCCTTGGAAAAATTAAAGAAGCTTTTGATAGAGATCCGAATCTGTCTAATCTGATCTTAGATCCATACTTTAAGAGTGTTATTGAAGATTGTTTACCATCTTGGAGAAAAGTTGTGGCAACAGCAACAGAGTATGGAATTCCGATGCCGGCTATGAATGCGGCTTTGAGCTGGTTTGATAGTTATACTTGTGCAAACCTTCCGGCGAATTTACTTCAGGCACAAAGAGATTATTTTGGTGCTCATATGTATGAGCGTATTGACCGTCCTAGAGGAGAAATGTATCATACAAACTGGACAGGTAATTCAGGAACGACTGCAGCTGGAACATATAGTGTGTAAAAGAAGAACAATAAAAAAGAAGGTGTGAGGATTGGGAAAATCTTCACACCTTCTTTTCCTGCGGTCAATGGTTTGCTATGTTTTTGTTTTCTACAGCAGAATGAAGAAATCCAACCAGAATCCCGGCAATCGTTGGCACAAACCATGCAAATCCGCCGGTATAGCCTGGCATTTGATGCAGCAATGGAAGCAGTAAGGGAACAAGGATTCCCTGCTGCTCCAGCATGAGCGTGATACTGCTTGCGCAGCAAAGGAATGCGGACCAAGGATAGATCTTCGGATATCTTTTGATCCACCTGTTTATGCAGGTTAAGAAGATCAGCAGCAATGCCGGTGGATAGATGGCATTTAACACTGGAACGGATATTTTCAGGATGGTGTTTAACCCTACATTGGAGATCAGCATGGATAATCCCGCAAATAAAAAGACCCAGTGTGGAAAACTGATCTGTGGAAACAGTTCATTAAAATATTTTCCGCAGCAGCTTAAGAGACTTACACAGGTGTTGAAGCATGCAATAAGAAATACCAGTGCAAGCACGATGGTTCCGGCATTCCCAAAGAGAGCATGAACTGTCAGGAGAAGCACATCTGTTCCATTTTCCATGCCGGTAAATGCGCCGCCAGCCAACATTCCCACATAATTTAACATGGCATAAACCAGGATCAGACATCCGCCTGCGATCCAGCCAGCTGAAATCGTTTCTTTTACCACCGCTTTTTCTTCGGTGATTCCCTGTTCCCGAATATTTAACGCAATAACCGTTCCAAAAGTAAGTGCTGCCAGTGCGTCCATGGTCTGATATCCATATTGGAATCCATAGATCACAGGGGCAGAAGCATACATGCCAACGGGTGCGGCAGCAGATCCAGTTGGATGGATCAGAGAAACCACGAAGATGATTACGATCAGAGTCAGCAGGATCGGCGTCAGTCGTTTGCCTAAATATTCTGTCAGTCGTTCCGGATGCAGGGCGATACGTGCAGCTACTGTAAAAAATATAATAGAGTAGATGAACTGCACAAGACCAACAGGAATCCCTTCTGGCAGAAATGGCTGTACTGCCATGGAAAAGGAAGTGCCGGAGGTCCTTGGAATGGCGAGACAAGGACCAATGGCCAGATAAAGGGCGGAGATGAAGACCACAGAGAACATGGGATGTACCCGATCCGCCATGCGGTCGGCGCCGCCGCTAAGAGTTACTGCAACTACTCCAAGAATTGGAAAACAGACAGCACTGAAGGAAAGCCCCACAAAAGCCAGCCATCCGGAGGTTCCGGCTTCCGCACCCAGGAAGGGTGGGAAGATCAGATTGCCGGCTCCGAAAAACATGGAAAATAAAGTAATACCGATCAATATTTTATTCTTCATAAAAATCCCCCGATTCTGATTGTATTAAAAACTCTATTAGAAGTTCAGTTTCATGAAACCTGTAGATACCAGGAACAGTACCAGCATAATAACCGGGACGACATAACGGATCATGAAGGAGTAAAGACCCGCCCGCGGGAAGGATTCACCATTTTTAACCACTTCGTCGGTGATCCATTTCGGTCCGACGATCCAACCGATCAGAATACTGGTCAGCAGGGAGATAAATGGCATCAGGAAGCTGTTGCTGATGTAATCCATCAGATCCAGAAGCTGTGCGGATGTGCCGTTTGGCAGTGTCAGGTCAAAGTACAGCATGTTGTAGCCCAGACAAATCAATATTGCAGTAACCAGAGAATAGATGCCTACCATGATACACATCTGCCGTCTGGTCTTATGGAAGATCTCCATGCAGTTTGCTACCAGTGTTTCCATGACGGAGACGCAGGAGGTGAGTGCTGCGAAAGCAAGCATCAGAAAGAATGCAATGCCGATGATCCGTCCCAATCCGCCCATGGCTTCAAATACTTTTGGAAGGGAGATAAAGGTAAGGCTGGGACCGGAAGCCATACCCTCTGTTCCGAGGAATACAAATACCGCCGGGATGATCATCATACCGGACAGGAAGGCAACACCTGTGTCAAACAGTTCGATCTGATTGGTGGCCTGAGACAGATTTACATCATCCTTTACATAGGAACCATAGGTGATCATGATACCCATGGATACGCTTAAGGAGAAAAACAGCTGGCTCATGGCATCCAGAAGTACATTCAAGAAACGTCCAAAGGTCAGCCCGTGAAAATCCGGCAGCAGATAGATCGCAAGTCCCTGCAGTCCGGTACGGACGGTTCCGTCACTGTCCGTATGGGAAAGAGTCAGGGAGAAAATAGAGATGCCAATGATCAACAGCAAAAGTCCCGGCATAATGATACGGGAAAATCTCTCGATTCCTTTTTCCACTCCGCAGTATACTACCCATGCCGTAAATGCAAGGAAAATCAGCATAAATACAATGGGAGCCACCGGAGCTGTAATAAAGGAAGTAAAGTAGCCATCCTGTGCTGCTTCGTTTCCACTGGAAACCACATAAGCAGACAGATATTTTAAGATCCAGCCGCCGATGACAGAGTAGTAAGTCATGATCAGCGTCGGCACCAGAAAGGTAAGGTATCCAAGAAATTTCCATTTCTTACGAAGTGTGCCATACGCATTCAGTGCATTTAACTTGGTTTTTCGTCCGATTGCCACATCGGTGGTCAGCAGGACAAATCCAAAGGTCAGCACCAGTACCAGATAGACCAGCAGGAACAGTCCGCCTCCGTCTTTGGCGCAGAGATACGGAAATCTCCATATATTTCCCACACCAACGGCACTTCCGGCGGCTGCAAGAACAAAGCCAATGGAACCGCTGAATCCATGTTCTTTCTTTTTCATAACAAAATCCCCTTTTAATAATGAAATAATTTTAATTTCTATTGTATCAGATTGAAAAAAAATCGCTTTTTGCAAATGTTCTCTAAAAGAAACTTTTTAAGTAAAAATGCTCGTATAAGGTTACATTTTATGAAAAAATTTGCTATAATCTATCTAAATGAAATAAAAATAGCAAAAATAGATATTTTGAGGAAACAAAATGAGTGAAATCAATGTTTATGTGGGCGCACAGATACGTAAATACCGGAAAGCCTGCAAACTGACCATGCAGGAGCTGGCAGATGCTATCCATAAGAGCAGGGCAACCGTCTGTAAATATGAAAATGGGACCATTTCCATTGATATCGAGACGTTGTATGAGATCAGCCAGGTGCTGCAGGTGTCCTTTTCCCAGCTGAGTTCTTACCTGCCGACGGCGGAAGAGAAGGATACGATAGAAGCTCCATTTGGAAGAAAGAGTCCTTTTTTTCAGGCCAAGCGGCTATATTTTTATTTTTATGACGGACGATATCATCGTATGAAAGATGGCATCATCGACATCTCTGAGCGGGCGGAGCAGCCAGGAACTTATGAGGCAACCTTGTCCATCTGTTCTGTCTCCGGAAACGGAAGAAGCAGTGAGATCTTCTATACTGGACGTGTCATTTACAGTGATATGCTGATCCGCTTTTCTTTTGTGAATCAGTACAATCCGTTGGAGGAAGATCTGCTCTATATTTTCAATCCGCTGGAAATGCGGGATTTTACGGACGGGCTGTTGTGCGGCATCTCCAGCGCAGATCTGATGCCCTGTGCATTTAAGTGTCTGGTAACCTTAAGTCCCCAGGAACTGACAGAAGCATTTCGGCAGAGACTCCTTTTTTCCAGAGAAGAACTGCGCCGGTGGGAGCGGCTTAATATGCTGCTCATTGACAATCGAAGTGAAGGGTGAGCAAAAAACAGGGTTGTATTTGCAGAAAAATACTTCTATAATAACATAGAAAATTAAAAACCACATAAGAAAAGGAGTAGTTATGAGTGAGTCAAATGAAGTAATTCGCGATGCCCGTAAACTGGGTCTGCCCAAGATGCTGATCCTTGGTCTGCAGCATATGTTTGCCATGTTTGGTGCAACGATTCTTGTGCCGATCCTGGTCAACAGTTATTTCGTAGATGCCTGCGGAGAAGGACCGACCCGTGGTCTTACGGTAGCAGTGACCCTGTTCTGTGCCGGATTTGGAACCCTGTTATTCCATGTGTGTTCCAAGATGAAAGTTCCGGCTTTCTTAGGTTCTTCCTTTGCATTCTTAGGCGGATTTTCCACAGTTGCACATCTGGATACCGGAATTTATGCTGGAATGAGTGTTAATGACAAAGCAGCGTATGCATGCGGCGGTGTTGTTGTTGCCGGTCTGCTGTATCTGGTTCTGTCTCTGATCATCCGTATGGTTGGCGTGAAACGTGTTATGAGATACCTGCCGCCGGTCGTTACCGGTCCAGTGATCATCTGTATCGGTTTAAGCCTTGCATCCTCTGCCATCGGAAATGCTTCCACCAACTGGTTCCTTGCATTTGTAGCCCTGGCCGTGATTATCGTATTCAATATCTGGGGTAAAGGCATGTTCAAGATCATCCCGATCCTCATGGGAGTTGTGATCTCTTATGCAGTGGCTGTGATCATGAATGCAGTTGGTCTGACTAATCCGGATGGATCTGCGATTCTTGATTTTACATCTGTCGCATCCGCAGGACTGGTAGGTATCCCACCGATCCAGATCTGTAAATTCGATGTAACAGCAATCCTTGTTATGGCTCCGATCGCCATCGCAACCATGATGGAACATGTAGGTGATATGTCTGCCATCTCTGCAACCGTTGGAGAAAATTATCTGGCTGATCCAGGACTTCACAGAACTCTTCTTGGTGACGGACTTGCAACTGCTCTTGCCGGATTCCTTGGCGGGCCTGCCAATACCACCTATGGTGAGAATACCGGTGTTCTGGAGCTGAGTCATGTATATGATCCGCTGGTGATCAGAATCGCAGCCTGCTTTGCTATCATCATCAGCTTTATTCCGAAAGTATCTGCCATTATCAGTACCATGCCGTCAGCTATTATCGGCGGTGTCAGCTTCATGCTCTATGGTATGATCTCTGCCATCGGAGTTCGTAATGTGGTTGAAAATAAAGTAGATCTGACCAAATCCAGAAACCTGATCATTGCAGGCGTGATCTTTGTATGCGGTCTTGGTTTCAGTGGTGGTTTGACCTTTACGATTGCAGGAACTTCCATCACTCTGACTGCCCTTGCAATTGCAGCAATTGCAGGAATCCTGCTGAACATTATCCTGCCGGGTAATGATTATGAGTTCGGTGTGAATCCTGCCGGTGATGAGAACCGCGGAATTCATGCATAATAGTCAGAACATTTAGAAGTATTGTACAGCCGCTGACAGGAATGTCATTCCAATCAGCGGCTGTATTTTTCAGGAGGATTGAGAAATGAAAATCAAGACAGTTGCTATCATTGGTGCAGGTGCCATTGGCAGTTATTTTATCGCCGGTTTAACTGAAAAGCTGGGAGATGATCTGTGGATCGTGGCAGAAGGAGAGCGCAAAGGGCGTCTGGAGAAAAATGGAATCGTGATCAATGATCAGAAATATGATCTTCATGTAAAGACACCGGAGGAGGCAAAAGGTGTTGACCTTCTGATCATCTCTGTAAAATACGGAGCATTGCAGGGTATATTACCAATGATCGAGAAGATCGTGGATGCTCATACATTAATAATCAGTCCCATGAACGGTGTGGATAGTGAAAAAGTGATTGGAGAGAAGATCGGCATGGAGCATATGCTGCCATCCTTTATGAAGATTGCATCTCGCAGGATCGGCAATCAGATCGTCTACGATACGGAAGTAACCATGGGCCTTTACTTTGGAGAGGACAACGGCGAACCAAGTGAGCGCACAGAAGCCATCGAAGATCTTCTGAGGGACACACCGATCCACCATCACTTAAGTGCCAATATCCAGCAGGATATCTGGTACAAATATGCGTTGAATATCAGTAAGAATCTCCCACAGGCCATCATCAACTGTGGACTGGGTGCTTACACCGACAGTGAGCATCTGGCTTATATCAGTGCCCGTATGCGCAAGGAAGTATCTGATGTGGCTGCAGCCCTTGGCATTGACATCAGCGATACCAGCGGAACTCAGGCAAAGAATGCCACTTTTGCACCGGACAGCAGATTTTCCACTCTGCAGGATCTGGATGCCAAGCGTCCCACCGAGATCGACATGTTCTCTGGAACTCTGGTCCGCATGGGCAAAGAACTTCATGTGGATACTCCGTTCAATGAATTTGCCTACCATGCCATCAAGTGCCTGGAAGAGAAGAACAGCGGGAAGATTCGGTAAATAATATTAATGAAGTAATGTAAGACACTGACTGATTAGTTGGTGTCTTTTATTTTGCAAAGAAACGAACTAAAAGATAACATTTATATAAAACGATGTTATAAAAACATAACATTCTCCGTTGACTTATCTAATATATATGATAATATGATAGTACACAGAAACGGAGGAAAATATGAACGAATTATTAGGAAGGCGGATTAAAGAATTAAGAAGTGCAAAAAATTTCACACAGGAGCAGATGGCGACTCAGATTGGGGTGAGCAGGCAAAAATACGCACGGTTAGAAAGCGGCATTAATAGCATTACATTAGATCTTCTTTCTAAAATTGCGAAAATTCTGGATGTAACGGTTGCGGATATTACCAAAGTGTTGGATGAAACACCGGAAGTTGCTTATCGGGTTGGAGATGGAGATTCCTCTTCTGAAAAAATCTTTGACATGATTGACTTTTTCTATGCAAATAAACATTTGTATACGAAACTTCAGCATAAGCAGATGAAATAGTGGAGGTTTTTGATGCAGGAAAGCAGAAAAAGGGAAATAAGAATCAAAGCAGATTCATTCAGAGAAAATTGTAAAATTGGCCGTTATGGCATTATTGATTTATTCAAGGACTGTACAAGGTGTGGATACAAATTATTGCGTTATCCATTAGGAGAATCAACAGACCTTGGATTTTCTTTATTAAAGGATCAGGATGTTATCATATTTACAAATTCCAGCAGTCGCTTATCAAGGGAAATATTTACCCTGGCGCATGAGATCGGCCATATAATACTCCATATAAATGCAAATAAATCATTTATTGATGATCATATAACACTTTCGGGAAAAAATACAGATGAGAAAGAACAAGAGGCAAATTATTTTGCAGCAAATTTGTTGATGCCTGATGACGAGATAGGAAAGTTTCTGGATCTTGAGATAGAAAATTCCAATCAAAATAAGTTATCGGCGACAGATATTGCGAAAATAATGTCTGAATTTAATGTGAGTTTTGATATGGCATTGAATCGAATGGAAAATCTTGGAAAAATCAATGCATCTGAGAAATTACAGCTTGATAATGAAAGAAATGAAAAGCGGGTTGGAAATCTTCTCAGAAGTATCAGCGGGAATTCAAGACTGAATATTGCCAGTGAGGAAATTGATATTCCATATGAGTATATAGACTATGTAATATATAACTATAATCACAGGGCGATTCCTGCAGAAACTCTTGAACGGGCATTGGCATATTGCCATCTGAGCCGTGAAGATATCAGTGACAGATTGGTGGATTCATGTGATGAGGAGAATGATGCGGATCTTGATGATATGATAGGAGGCTTGCCGGATTGAGAGCTTCTTTGGATACAAATGTGATTATCCATTTTTATAAGGCGGATTTACAGGAGATTTTGTTCAATTTTTTTGACGAGGGTGTGTTTATATATGAACAGATTCGCAAAGTTGAGCTGAATAATCATGGCAAAGAAATACTGGAACAAGTCGATAAGGATATTAAGCTTGGAAAAATAGAAGTATATACCGATCAGAGATTAAAGGATCTGGCTGTATACAAAATTTTTGAAAATAATGTGAAAGAGAACAGAAATTTGTATCAGGCAGGAGATCTGGGTGAAGTCTATGCAATTTCACTGGCACAGACATTGGGGGCATATTCTCTTGTTACAGATGATACAAAACAGGGTGGACCTTATATGTCCTTGCTGAATTTTGAAGATGAGGTTATGCCATTTACCTTTGCAGATGTACTTATATTGAGATATTTATTTGGTCTGGTTGATGAAAATCAGACGGTGTCAGACTTTGATATGATTAATACTGCATCTGAGCTAAACTGGACATTTCGCAGTCAATTGACAAAATTTATTAAGCGTTTCTGGAATGATCCACACAGACAGGAGGATGTTGTGTGGATGCAAAAACTTGTTTCTGAAAAAGAAATCAAAGTGAAAAGTAAAATACAGGCATTAAGGAAAATGTTATAGATGCCGGAAAAACAGACAGGAGAACTACATATCATAATGACCTGGCAGGAATTTGAACAGCGATTTTCCATCCAATTAAATGAACAGCAGAAGCAGGCAGTGCAGACCGTAGAAGGACCGGTCCTCTTACTGGCGGTGCCGGGATCGGGCAAGACAACGGTACTGGTAACAAGGCTTGGTTATATGATCCACTGCAAAGGCATTGATCCAAGGCGAATTCTGACCGTGACCTATACCGTGGCGGCTACAAAGGATATGGCAGCGCGATTTACGGCAAAATTTGGACCAGAACTTGCAGAGCAGCTGGAATTTCGAACCATCAACGGCATCTGTGCCAAAGTGCTGCAATATTATGGCTATCGAACAGGGAAGACGCCCCATCAGCTTCTGAATGATGAAAAGCGGATCGCAGGTATCCTGGCAGAGATCTACCAACGGGTGGAGCGGGTATATCCCACAGACGGAGATCTGAAAAATATCCGCACGCTGATTACTTATATTAAAAATATGATGCTTAATGAGGACGAGATCGAGGCTCTGGATGAAGGGGCAGAGTGCAAGATCTCTGTGATCTACCGGGAATATTGCAGCAAATTGAAAGAACTGCAGATGATCGATTATGACGATCAGATGGTCTATGCCTATGTGATGCTGAAGAAGATCCCCTGGCTGCTCGAGTATTTTCAGGAGTTGTATCCCTACATCTGTGTGGATGAAGCACAGGATACCTCCAAGATCCAGCATGCGATCATTGCACTGCTGGCAGCACGCACAGAAAATCTGTTCATGGTGGGTGATGAGGATCAGAGCATCTATGGATTCCGGGCGGCTTACCCGGAGGCACTTCTAGAATTTGAACAACGGCATAGAGGCGCGAAAGTACTGATGATGGAGGAAAATTTCCGGTCAGATGCAAATATCGTGGCGGCGGCAGATCATTTTATACAGAAAAACACCCTGCGCCATGAAAAGCATATGCGTGCATCCAGAGAAAGCGTGCAGCAGATCAAAGAAATATCGGTAGGAATCAGAAAAGCGCAGTATGCCTATCTGGCAAAGGTGGCAGAAGGATGTACCACGGAAACGGCAGTTCTCTACCGGGAGCATGAATGTGCGCTGCCGCTGATCGACCTGTTGGAGCGAAAGGGGATCCCCTATCGGATGCGAAATGCGGAGCTGACTTTTTTTACTCATCGAGTAGTACAGGATATCAGCAATATCATCAGACTTGCAGAAAATCCTACGGATACAGAACTCTTTTTGCAGGTGTATTATAAGCTCAATACCTATATCCGCAGACAACTGGCGCAGGAAATCGTGAAGATCAGTCAGGAGAAGCAGATCTCTGTATGGGATGCGGCGCAGCAGTGCGAAGGGGTGGACGGATATGTGAAAGGCAGCATCCGCTCCATTCAGACCCATATGCAGCATCTGCTGAAAGAGCCGCCGGTGCGGGCTATCCATCGAATCACACAGTTCATGGGATATCAGGATTATCTGACCAGAAGTGAGATTAAAGATACGAAGCTGGACACTCTGAGAATTCTGGCAGCCATGGAAGACACACCGATTCGCCTGGTGGAGCGTCTGCAGGAACTGCGGCAGATCATGGAGACCAAGGAGCAGGATCCAGCCTGTCCGTTGATCCTGTCCACGATCCATGCAAGCAAAGGGCTGGAGTATGATACGGTTTATCTGCTGGATGTGATAGACGGAATTCTCCCGGATCAGATCCCTAAAAGCCTTAAAAATGCACCAAAAGAAGAGATCGAAGCCTATGAAGAGGACCGAAGACTCTTCTACGTAGGCGTTACCCGCGCAAAGAACCATCTGCTCGTCTTCACTATGAAAAATCAGCCATCTAAGTTCTGCATGGAACTGCTGGGAAAAGAGCCGGAAAAGAAAAATATCGGGGCAACGGTAGCAATGGGCAAATTCCAGCAACTGAATACAAGATCGGAACCGCCGAAGAACATATCAGAAGAAGACTATCAGGCATTTGTACAGCAGTTGGGTGAAGGAGTGATCGTCACCCATAAAAAATTTGGCAAAGGCGTGGTCGTGCAGATGGATGAGACAAAAGTGAAGATTGCATTTGAAAAAGAGACCAAGGTGTTTGTAATAAGAGTGCTGGCAGCAAGTGGAATGGTGGAGGTGTAGAAAATAGTATACTTTCCCTTAAAATTTGATATAATGTAAGGGAAAGAATGGAGGTTAAGGGAATGAGAACTTTTAACTACTCAGCTATCAGAGATCAGAAATGGGATTCTGAGATCCTGGGGCTGATTGCTGCAATTTATAAAGAAGCCGGCAAACAGGAACTCTATCTGAAACAGCGACCGGAAGAACTGGAGAAGCTGGTTGAGATTGCGAAGATTCAGAGTACAGAGGCATCTAATGCAATCGAAGGAATTGTCACGACAAGTACACGAATCAGACAACTGGTTGAGGAGAAGACCACTCCCAAGAACAGAGATGAGCAGGAGATCGCAGGATATCGAGATGTGCTTTCTATCATTCATGAAAGCTTTGATGCGATTCCGCTGACAAGAAATTATATCCTGCAGCTTCATAAGATCATGTATAGTCACATGAACAATCCGATGGCAGGACAGACAAAGAATGTACAGAATTATATCAGCGTCACCTATTCGGACGGTCATACCGAAACTCTTTTTACACCCCTTGCGCCATTTGAAACACCGGAAGCACTGGATCGAATCTGTGAGGAGTATAATAGAGTTATTGGAAACATGGAACTGGAGCCTTTAATTGCAATTCCAGTTTTCATCCATGATTTTCTGTGTATTCATCCTTTCAACGATGGAAATGGCAGAATGAGTCGCTTGCTGACTACATTGCTTTTGTATCGTTCTGGATTCTATGTTGGTAAATATATTTCTCTGGAAGCGAAGATTGCGAAAAATAAGGATTTATATTATGAAGCTTTGAATCGTGCACAGCATGGCTGGCATGAAGGAACCGAGGATGTTGTTCCGTTTATCAAATATCTGCTGGGTACCATTCTGGCTGCATATAAAGACTTCGGAGACAGATTTGCAATCGTGGAGGAAAAACTTCCCGCTATTGATATAGTTCGTAAAGCAACCTTGAATAAAATCGGTCGTTTCACGAAGCAGGATATTAGGGAACTATGTCCTTCTCTTAGTATGAGCTCTGTAGAAGGCGCATTGAGAAAAATGGTTGCAGCCGGTGAATTAAAGCGTGAAGGGGTCGGAAAATCTACATGCTATATTCGTTTGAAATAGTGGAGGCGTAACGATGGCCAGAGGAACGAACCAGAAATTGAAATTATATTATCTTGTACAGATCATGCTGGCGAAGACGGATGAGGAACACAGCCTTACCATGCCGCAGATCATACAGGAGCTGGGAAAATATGATATTACGGCGGAAAGAAAAAGTATTTATCTGGATTTTGATGATATGACAGATAAGCTGGGGATCGAAATCGTCAAGGAGCAGAGGGGAAGAGAGACCTATTATCATGTGGCTTCCAGAGAGTTTGAACTGGCAGAAGTCAAGCTGCTGATCGACGCGATCCAGTCATCAAAGTTCATCACAGAGAAGAAATCTTCTGCGCTGATCAGGAAAATCAAGAAATTTGTCAGTGAATATCAGGCAAAGCAGCTGCAGCGTCAGGTGTTTGTACAGGGCAGAATCAAAACCATGAATGAGACTATATATTATGGTGTCGATGATATTCACCGGGCAATCTCTGAGAACCGGAAGATCCGATTCAAGTATTATCAGTGGAACATTAAGAAAGAGCTGGTTCCGAGACATAATGGAGACTGGATCACAGTAAGCCCCTGGGCACTTACATGGGATGATGAAAATTATTATCTTGTGGCATATGACGGTGCAAGCGGAAAATGCAAGCACTACCGGGTGGACAAGATGATGAAGATTGAAATGCTGGAAGAAAAGCGGGAAGGAAAAGAAATTATTGACCAGTTTGATATGGCAGCTTATGCAAAGGCTACCTTCGGAATGTATCAAGGAAATAAAGAAAAGGTGCAGATCCAGTTTCCGAACCGCATGTGCGGCGTATTTATCGACCGCTTTGGCAAAGACATTATCTTTCATCCAACAGATGAGGAACACAGCGTATTCAGTGTGGATGTAAACGTCAGTCCGCAGTTCTTCGGGTGGATATTTGGCCTTGGAAAAGAAGTAAAAGTGATTGGACCGGAATCTGTGGTGGAGCAGATGAGGAAAACGGCGGAAGAGTTTGTGAAAAATTATGAAAAATAGCTGAAAGGCAGAAATCGGGAAAATGGACGGTTTCTGCTTTTTTGTTATCCTTTTTAATGGACAGCTTGTGCAATAAAATGGAATTAAATAAGGGGCATTCTACTGCAGAGAAGGAGGTACCTATGATTGCACAGATGAGTCGGAAGTCTGATATTTATCACAGACCAGGATGTCCATATATTTCCAGAATCAATGAATCACATATAGAAGCATTAGATATGGACGATCATAAAATCACACATTTCCAGCCATGTAAATATTGTTGTAACATGAAAACCATGTACAGAAAAATACAGCCGAATCTGCCGGAGATTTTTGGGATATTCAACTATCAGACAGAATATAACGGACAGTATATAAAAGTACATACAGATTCTTACGACTGGAGAATTCTATTAAAGGTATCAGAGCAAAATATGCGGCTGCTACGCGAAATACATGAAAATAATGGCGATGATTTGAAACTTATAAAATGTGATGTTATGAAGAAGGAGAAGAATCTTCAGACAGTTATAAAATATATTGTAAATCAGGAAAAACTCAGCGCTTATCCAGAACCCTTTCGCAATCAGGTTATGCAGATCAAAGAATTTGCAGCCAGACATTATATGGAAATCGCATATGATGAGTCAGCTTTATATATTCTGACAGATATGGCAGCCTGGAAGATTGTGTACAGATCACGTAGAGACTGGTTTCAACTGTTCCATGCACCATTTCAGGGACAGAAACTGACGATGGAGCAGGCGAAGACGGCATATTATCATTTGCAGATGGATGTGCCGTGGGAGCAATCGCCGTATAAGCATATTAAATATATTTACAGACACGATGAAGCAAAGAAGATAGAAAAAGAGGACTACAGAAATCTTCCACAGAAGACCAAACGCGAAAAACATTATTATCAGCAGGCAAAAAGGCGGGAACAACGGAAAAGCACAAGAAGAGTCATGAATATATTTGAACAATTGGAAAGAAAAGAAGATATTAAACAGTATTCCTTTTGGTGAGAAAATTCGTGAAATATAAAAGGTCGGTGGTAGGTTGACCTTTTATATTTACGATACTGACTTAAATTGGTATAATAAATACATATGAAAAAATGCGTAAAAATACAATGAAAAGTTACAATTTACAGGGATCAGAAGCGTATGAATAATAAAACTTTGGACTACTATAATCAAAATGCAAAGGAATTTGTCGCGGGCACGATAGCAGTTGACTTCAACGAAATTCAGGACAGATTTATAGAAAAATTATCAGGGAAAAATGTGTTGGATTTTGGCTGCGGTTCAGGAAGAGATACGAAATATTTTCTGCAAGCAGGGTTACATGTAACAGCTATTGATGGATCGGAAGAAATGTGCAGGTGTGCCAGTAAATATACGGGAATCAAAGTTCAACACATGTTATTTCAGGAATTGAGTGAAAAGAATACCTATGATGGCATCTGGGCGTGTGCTTCCATTCTACATTTATCAAAAGAAGAGCTACATCAGGTGATTTTAAAAATGGCGGATGCATTGCGAATGGGTGGCATCATATATACTTCTTTCAAATATGGGGATTTTGAAGGAGAGCGAAACGGACGGTATTTTACTGATTTTACGATAGAATCGTTCACAGAATTTATACGGAATATAACCGGTATACAGATAGAAGAATATTGGATCACAGGTGATGCAAGACCTGAAAGGGGAGAGCAGAAATGGCTGAATTTGATTCTGCGGAAAGAGTAAGTACATATCTGGAAGAATACGATACGGATGTAATGACTGGAAATATAGATAAAATGAGGATTTTATTATGGCAAAAATGATTGATGAAAAACCATTCTTCAAAGGGGAAGGGAAAGTTTGGGATAAATTAAGTGAATACTTGCCAAGGAATATGGTTGTGTATAACCAGAGAGAAATCAATGGTAGAGAGTACGATTTTTGTGTTATGGCAGAAAACCTTGGTATTGTTGTAATTGAGGTTAAGGGGTGGCTCACTGAAAAGATTATAGTAAACGGTGTTGATAATATTGATGTAGAAGGTTATGAGAAGCCACAGACATCACCGAAAAAGCAAGCGAGAGCTTATAGATTTGCCATACTCAATAAAATAAGCGAGAAATATAATGTAAGCCCATTGGTTTTAGACATGGTATGTTACCCATTTATTAGTAAAGCCGAGTATGAAAGTAGTCGTTTAGATATTGTTTCGGAGGAACAATACACTATTTTTAAAGAAGACTTAGAGGATCGTGAACGGTTAAATAATAAAATAATCAATATTTTTCAAGTTAATAGCGTTATTCCACATTCTGATTTTTCTTATGATTTAATGTTTCGTATTAGAAGAAGCCTTGAACCCAATATTAAAGAGAATATTGAAGGCGGCAAGGTGTTACCCTATTCGAAATTGTATATTATACCAGATATGCCTAATATAACAGAAGTTGAAGAGATGATTGATACTTATTTTATGGGGGTAAAAAGCATTATTTTTGTTGGGGATAGTGCTTGCTACAAAAATATTATTAGATGCTTAAATGATGGTTTAAGAAAACGTAACGTGGATTATAAAAAAAATAATTTATATTTGGGATATTACAAGGGAATTTCAGAAGAGAAAGATGATGATTGTTTTAGAATGTTTAATTTTGAAATGTACCACATTGATTTGTTGGAGTCAAAATGTTCTGAAAAAATTGTTGTTAAAGAAGGAAAAGTAACACCTCAAATATACGATTTGTTAAGAACGCTTTCAGAGTGTTCTGCATTCAACCTGCAGCAATACGAAGTAGAGCACGCATCTACTTTGCATGATATTTTAGTTGAGGCCGGGGCTGGAACAGGAAAGACATTTTCGATGGTCTCCAGAATTGCATATCTCTGTAATAAAGAAGTGGATGCTGTTTCTAATATAGCAGATGAGATAGCAATGGTGACGTTTACAAATGATGCAGCAATTAATATGAAAAAAAGATTAAAGCAAATGTTTGTGAACTATTTCGTATTAACGGGAAGAGAAAAATATCTCAAATTTGTAGAGGATATTGATCGTTCAAATATTTCAACAATCCATAAGTTTGCTATAGGAATATTGAGAGGAGAATCCTTATATACGGGACTGGGAACCAATTTTAGAATTACAGAAAATGAACATAAGAGAGGAAAAACCTATGATTTGTTCCTGGGTGAATTCCTGGAAGAAAAAGAATGTGAGAATGCAAATTTTGTAAATGAACTACCTATTCCAATCTATGATTTAAAAAAGAAACTTATGAGTATTGCGGATAGGCTTTTTGATAAGAGCATTAATTTGGAACAAATAAAAACATCCGAAATGGGAGTCACTGTTGATAATAATATTCCGTATTTTAATGAATTGCTTACAAGAGTTGTATTTCCAGCAGAAGCGTTGTATTTGGAAACATTGAAAGATGGTAACGATATTGATTTAAAGGAAAGCCTTATTGAATTGGAAAAAATATTGTCAGGTGGATGTGAAAAATTAGAAAATTTACATCTTAAATATTTATTCATTGATGAATTTCAGGACACTGATGACGTACAGATTGATATATTTCAGAAGTTGCAAAAAAGTATCAATGCGGAATGTAAGATGTTCGTTGTCGGTGACTTAAAGCAAAGCATTTATAGATTTAGAGGTGCTAAATTAAATGCTTTTCAGAAACTTCAGAATGGCAAGGAAAAGGAGTGGAGCTACCATAGATTAAATCGTAACTATCGTACAGATCAAAGATTACTCAGCCTGTTTGATGAAATATTTTCGAAAATGGGGAGTAAGAATATATTGCCATATTCTGGAAAAGCAGATTGTTTAGTGAGTGATGTTATTTCAGATGCAAAGGATGATGAATTATTGGTTGAACTGCCTTGTCATGGCAAAGAGAACGAGAAGATTCTAGAATTGTTGGATGAAACTATTCTTTCGGAAGTTGCAAAGCTAAAAGAACTGATGAAAAATAAGTCACTTAGTAAAGAAGAACGAACAATTGCTATTTTGGTTAGAAGTAATTGGCAAGTTGAAAATGTTGTAAAGGCAGCGGCAAAAAAGAATATTAATGTGGAAATAAGCACTGGCGGCGATTTGTTTCAACTACCATCAACATTGGATTTGTATAAATTAGTTTTAGCTATTAGCCATAATACTAGTCCGGTCTATTTGGTGAATTTTATTGAATCCAATTATACGGATCTGAAACTTGATTATCAAAAACTTCATTGTATGTCAGAGGAAGAAAAACTAAAAGAATTAAAAAATATATTAAATGCTTTCTTTGTAAAACGGATGGATATGAGTTGGGAAAGTGTTTTGAATGAGGTATATACGCAACCGGTTCTGTATGCATTAAAGAATATAATTGAATCTTTGAGACCTTGGGATAATTATTCCAAGATTCCGGAGAAGAAGAGATTATACATTGCTAATCATGAGTATCTGATGGAGAAAATGATCAAATTTGCACGTGTAGAAACATTGACATTAAATCAGATTATTGAATATCTTGGGATAAATATTCTGACCGGCCAGAGACAACTTTCAAGGTCAGAAGAAGTTGATGATGAAGGTGTGCATGTGGTTTGCAGTACTGTTCATAAATCAAAGGGGTTAGAATACGGAACGGTGATTTTGCCATATACTTTCGAGGATATAAGCGATATAAAAAAGGTTAAATTAGAGGCAAACTATAACGATAATAGTTTGTCGTACACTGTATTGTTTGAAAATGGTATTCGAGAAAGAAATTCAAATTACAGTGAGGATAAGGAAGTCGATGAGCAAATTGCTGAAGAAGCTCGGATTCTATATGTTGCATTGACAAGGTCGATACGGAATTGCATTTGGATTAATAATATAGATAGTGCTCCACAAATTAGTTGGGGATCACTATTGGAGGGATAATATGTCAGTCATTATATACACATATCGTGATCCATATAAATTGAAAGAAAATAAAGAATTATGGAGGGAAATATCTTCATGTCCATATTTCTGTGTTGCGCAGACACTGGTTAATGGTTTGAAAGCGGTTTATGGAGCGGCTTTTCAAATAGGACGTGTTACTACCGTTAAAAACCTTACGGATGCTTTGTATGAGAAATGGAGCGGAACGGCATGTGCTGTTAAGCAGCATGCAGATATCGATAATATTATTGTTAAATCTTCAGATATTATAGGAATATCAGGAATAGAATTGGATAATGTAAAAAAATCATTTTTATTTAATAGGGATGAGGTTTTTACAAGTATACGTACAATGTTTGAATTGAAGATGGAACCGCAAAATATTGTAGAAAAATATTTAACACCAGAACAAAGATTTATAGTATCTGTTTATAAGAAGATTAGAGCATCTGAGAAGGTGAAAGATTTTTGGTTGGAGCAGGGTTTTACAGAAGAGCAAATAAATCAAGCAATTACCAAAGCTATGACCACAGCAAAGGATAATTCTTCTACGAAAAATGAGATAGAAGTGGAAACACTGGATCATATTGTTATTCATGGAGTACACCAGTTTTCGCCACTGTTGTTGAGAGCTATTGAGGAGATAGCGAAATATAAAAAAGTAATTTTATTAATTAATTACCAGGAACAGTATAAAAATATATACCAGACATGGATTGATATTTATTCTGCATTTGACTGCGAGATACAGAATTTTGATGGCATTGAATATTATCCGGTAGATGTTTCGGCGGTATGTTATGATGGAAATTTATTAGCTCATAACATAGGCAAACTTATAGATGGACACAAGGAAGATATTTCTGTCAGAAAGCCATATGAAATAATAGAGTTTGATAATATGACAGAATTCGCAAGTTATGTAGCTAAAATATTTGAGGATGCAGAAAAGAAAGATCCAGAGCATCCAATGCTTGCAATGAAAGAACAAATTTATGCCGCAGATAGTTCTGCCAATGATATTTTGAAAGTATATTTTCCGGAACAGTTCGGAGAACGTCAGTTCTTAAATTATCCATTAGGACATTTCTTTATCGCAATTGCCAATATGTGGGATTCAAAAACAAATGGTATTATTATTTCAGACATTAATGATATCAGAGAATGTTTAGGGGCTGGAATTTTAGCGGAGGCAACAACAGGAAAACTGATGTCAACATTTGGCAAATTAGAAGCACTGTTTGATGGATGTGCGTCAATTGATGATATGCTGTCCAGAATAAAGAAAGTGAGGAAAAATAAAAAATATGTCTCAGATGAGAAGAGGCAAGAGTATCTTGGACACATTTCTTATTATTCAGTTTCTTTGATTGAGTTAAAAGAGTTAGAAGAGGCACTTAATGAACTTGAAGAATTGGCTTCTTTCTTTTATGAAGATTTTGAAAAAAGACCCAGTAATTTTAGAAGATTTTATAAAAAAATAAAACAATATCTGCAAGAGGAAATCCTTGAAGAACGAGAACTGTCAGAAGAGTTTACTGATATAATCAGCAGGGTGTTATCTAGATTGAATGAGGTGGAAAACATTGATGCTTCCGCATCTTTTGAATGTCTTAAGTCTACTATGTCATTGTACTTGGTTCAGGAAAGCAAACCAGGGAAAAGTGCCAATTGGATTGTTCGTAATTTCGAGCAGATTGATGGTGATGTGTTAAGAACTTATAAGGAAAAGGATAACAGCATATTACATTTTGCATGTCTAACGGATGAAGATATTGATTCTGTTAAGCAGAGAGAATTCACTTGGCCGTTAAATGGAGATTTCTTTGAAGTAGCACAAAATCCAGTTGACTGGAAATATCAGGTATACGTTAAAGCTAGAAAAGAGTATAAGAATTTTAAAAGATATGCTCTGATTTATGGACTAGAATTTAACAGGGGAAATTACAAACTGAGTTTCGTAAAGAGGGATGGAGATCAGGAAAGAGAACCATATTATCTGTTGAAAATTCTCGGTGTAAAAAAAGAGCGGAATATAGATAGAAGAATAAATCATAAGATGGATCCACTTTCAGACATACAGATTAAGAATGGTATTTCTGGGAAATATCAGAATTGTGATTATTATAGATTTAAGATATGTAAAAAAAGATTTTTATTAGAAAGTCTTGTAGAAGGAAATACAATATATAAAGATAATTTTTTACTTGCAAAGTATCTGGAAGTTTGGTTGGAAAATGAAACAAAAGAGAGCTTGCAAGGATTTCCACATAGTGAAATTCTTCTCTTGGATAAACTGAATGAGTTGTATGATGAGCTAAAAAAGTATTTCCCATTTGCGGTTAATGTAAATAGAATTGATATCATTAACAATGTGAAGAATCGATTGAATAGTGGAAAAGCTTTTCCTGTTTTATCGGAAGATGATCGGAAAAATATGATGATACGCGAATTGTTTATATATAAGCAATTGAAAAACTCAAGGAAATTTAATCAAGACATATTAAAAGATATGTTTCCGGATGTAAATCAGCAGAAAATAGAAGAAGAGTTGTCAGCAGAAAAATTAAAGAAACTCGGATTTGGAGGCAGTACCAATCTCTGGTGTAAATACTGCACAAATAGAGAAATATGTGTTGATTATTATGCATGTATAGAATAAACAATAGGGGGAGGCCGATTATGTTAAAAACAAAGATGTATGTTAGATGTCCAGCGGATCAAGAGAACATGTATGAACCACGGGTTTTTGTATGCGGGCAAATAATTAATATTGATGAGTTTAAACGGACTGTATCGGTCAAAGTTTATGATCCATTTGGGTATCTTCTATTTTTTGAAAATTTACCGAGGGGTGTTATAGAGTTGCCATTAGGAAGCGTAGATAGATGCAGTTTTTTTATCGGATCGATAGTTGTGCATAAGGGATCTAACTATAAGGTATTATCATGTCAAAAATGCAAAGATGATTATTATAAATACTATATCCAAAACTTTGAGGACAAGAGTGTTGTTAAGGTGCCAGAGGCTGAAGTTATGGCTGCTTTCAATAATGGTCAGGTAGATCCTTGCGTCCAGTTGAAAAAGTGTGAGTTCCAAAATCCAGTATGGTATCTTGGAAGGGCTGTTGTGGCAAAAAGTATGGATATTCTTGAAAATTCTATTTATGGTTTTAAAGAATTGGCTGGATCCAAAATATATTTAATGCCACATCAGGTTAATACAATTATGAGATGCCTGCAGGAGTCACCATGTCGATATATGCTAGCTGACGAAGTAGGCATGGGAAAAACAATTGAGGCTATATCAGTATATAAGATATATACTATGAATCAGAGTAATAAGAAGGCGTTGATTGTGGTTCCTCAAGCATTAAAAGAGCAATGGATTTCAGAACTGTTACTGAAATTCAATATACCTAATGGAATGGGGAAGAATAATAATTCTGTAACAGTAAAAACATTACAGCAACTTAGTGAAAAGGATTTGTTTACTGTTTGGGATTTTGTAATTGTTGATGAAGTGCATAAATATTTGTTTTCACAGAGCGAATATGAAAAGCTTCATAAAATAAGTATATTAGCAAAAAATATACTTTTATTAAGTGCTACACCGGTTCAGCAGAAAAAAGAAGAATATTTGGATTTATTAAGGCTCCTTTTACCACAAAAATACAATTCCTTTAGTGTGGAAAAATTTGAAAAACTTATTGCTAAACAGAGCAAAATAATTCAAAAAACCGCTCTGATTCTAGATGATCTTGGAGATTTTGAAGAAGAAATAAACAGTCTTGCTGAAAGTGGTGAAAATGCACATGATTCTGAAGAATGTGAAGAACTGTTTGATGAAATACATGAGGATTTAGAAGAGATATGTGATGAATTAGATGATGATAAACTGAATGAGTTATTGCAACAAATTAAGTATGAAAATGATGATTTAGGTGTTTATGCAATAAAAGTTATTATTTCGTATATATGTAGCAATTATCAGATTGAAAGTAATATCATCCGAAATAGAAGGAAAATCTTAGAGTCAACAGATGAAGACGTCCAACTGATGGCTAGCAGAGATTTGGTTGAATTAACATATTTGACAGATAACGAAGTGAATCCGTATGAACAATTGTCATATAATGGTTTTGCTAATTGGATTATTAAAGGATTGGAGAGTGGCATACTGGATGTAGAACTAGATATAAAACCACTTTTATCTAGATTTTTTAGTTCACCTTGGGCTTTTTACAAGCAGGCTAAATTAAGCAAGATGGACGAAAGTATTTTAGATAATATTAGAAAATGGCTAGAATCAGAACAGTTTAATGTTGACCACATCAATGATATTTTGGATGATCCGGATAAATTTGCAGATAGCTATGCTTCGAGATTGGTTATAGTAATAAATGCACTGTATGATGATTTTTATGATCAAAAAATTGTGTTGTTTACAAATTATGCAGAAACATTTGATGTATATCAGAAAGCACTGACAAAAGTTTTTCCAGAGGAAGAAGTAAGTTTCTTTGGCACTAGTATGTCAACAGAAGAAATTGAGCTGAATGCATACCGCTTTCAAACTCAAGACGAATGTAGAATAATGTTATGTGATAGTACAGGTGGCGAGGGACGTAATTTTCAATGTGCAGATTACATTGTTCATATTGATCTTCCGTGGGATGCAAGCGCGATTGAACAACGTATAGGACGATTGGATCGACTGGAAAGAGATATGTCGAGACCGGTTGTATATTCTATTGTTGTTCATACCAAGGATACTTTTGAAGAAGCGTTATTTAGCTTTTTCAAGGATGGGTTGAAGATATTTAATCATTCATTGAGTGGAATGGAAATTATCATGAAGGAAATAAATGATGAAATAATATCTGCAATTAATGATGATTTCAAATATGGGTTATTCGATAGAATACCTAAAATAGTAGAACTTGCAAACACAATGCGGGATGCGATAAGAAAAGAGCAAAACTTTGATGCTGCGGGATTTATATATCGCCCTATGTATGCAGAATTAAGAAGGTTAATAGAATATTATTCACAAAATGAGAATGCATTGTTTGCTTCGACCATGTCTAATTGGGCAAGCTTGGCTGGATTTCGAGGAAGCGAAAAAAAGAATGGGGAGATTACGTATTCTGCAACTTCGTTTTCTCCTAAATCTGCCATTAATTCGCAATTAATACCTCCACGTTGGAATGAGTACCTGAATACTGCACAGAATCAATTTCTGATGGATATTCAGAATGCTTATGATAAAAGCATAGCAAGAAAAACACAAGACAGAGCAATACGCGGAACATTCTCAAGAAAACTTGCGATTGAAAATGATTATTTGCATTTTTTTGCACCTGGAGATGAGGTGTTTGACTGTATTGTTGATAATGCAATTAATTCATGCAAAGGTTGCTCAAGTGCGTTCGCAACGGTTTGCAGGATTAACTGGATTGGTTTGATATTTACCTGGTCGATTGCACCGGACACTTCGTATTTGCTTGATAATGGAGTTGCGATATATGCAATGAGTCCTTACCGTAATTATTTATTCTCAGAACAGGTTGTAATTCCTGTTTCGATTAACAATACGGACGAACTAGATGATGAGACTATTATTAGAGAATATGCAGCAATTATTAATCGTGGATTTAACGCTAAGTCAAATCTAGTACATTTGGGAAAGAGAAGTCACGAAGCTGGATTTTTAAAAGATATAATTAAAGGTCGTAATATAGATTGGTTTAAAGAAAAATTTGGTGGAGAAAATTGGGAAGATTATGTTCTGAGTGCTCGTAAATACTCTCAAGAAAAAGCATTCGAGATATTAAAGAAAAGATCAAATATCCGAGGTGCTAGAGAAGAAATGGAAAGGACGTTGTCTGCACGTGTTGCAAATAGTGAATTTTATGGATTAAATGACGAAGGCATTGAGCAATTAAAACAGACACAAAAAATAGTATTAGATGCAATAAAGCATCCAAAGATCCATTTGGAATCTGTTTCTTTTATAATGATGATTGGAGAGCGTAATGAATAAAGAGTTAATCATAAGTGAAACAGAGCAGTTTATAAATGACGAAGTTTTTAACATCCAAATAAAGTACGGAGAGAAAGAAACGGCAAACGAACGGTTTTACTTGAATACCGTAAAAAGGTTGACTAAGGCGTATTCGTTATATAGGAAAAATAATTTTTTTAAGAATGATTACATATTAGCCTTAAGAGATTTTCTTATTACTTTTGATGTATCAGTAAGAATAAATCAGGATGAATTCCTAAAAAACAACAAATATGGAATATCGTTCGATGATGTGGAATGTAAATATTTCGCATCATACCAACTATCTTTTGATGTTAATGAGAAGTTCGTCAAAGAGGCCTTTTTAAGGAAAATTCAGAATAAGAAATCAGGTAATGATAATTTGGCTACTGATCCAATGATTTTAAATTTGACAGGGTATTCCAAATTTAAGTCTTTAGATCAGAAGTTAGCAGTATATGGTGCGTTAAATACACCAGAAGGATTTACAACACTGATATCTTTAACTACGGGTGGAGGTAAGAGTCTTATTACACAGACTATTGCTTTTCAAAAAGAAGGATTAACAATAGTTATTGTACCTACTGTATCTTTAGCGATTGATCAAGAACGAGTAACAAAAGAAGTAATAAAAAGGGATCATAATGATCAGGAAATCTTTTCGTACTCAAGTGGAGTTGATGCAGAACCTATATTATCTGCAATTAAAGAAAAGAAAGCTAGAATGCTTTTCATTTCACCAGAAGCCATTCTGGAAAATCCAGCATTTGCAAATGTGATTAGAGAGGCAAACAAAAACAGGTACTTAAAAAATATTGTGATAGATGAAGCCCACATTGTTGTTGATTGGGGGGCAGCATTCAGAGTAGACTATCAGTGTCTAGAGGCTTGGAGAAATATGCTATTAATGACAAATCCATCTCTGCGAACAATACTCTTATCAGCTACTTTCGAGGATAAATGTGTAGAAATACTAAAGAACTTTTTTGAGGTATCCGGAAGATGGATTGAAATCAGATGTGATGCACTTAGGCATGAACCGAGATACAGCGTTGTTCGATTGCGAAATAACAACGAAAAACAAAAATGCTTAATTGAGATGGTAAGAAAATTACCACATCCTATGATTATTTATGTGGCTAGACCTTTGGATGCAGATAATATTAAGAAGTCTCTGGCGAGTGTTGGAATCAATAATGTGAGAATATTTACTGGATTGACCGGGAAATCACAGAGAAAAAAATTGATAGATGAATGGGTGGATAACGAATATGAGATTATGATTGCCACTTCAGCATTTGGGGTAGGTGTGGATAAGAGTGACGTTAGGACGGTTATTCATACATATATTCCACAAAATGCAAACGTCTATTATCAGGAATTAGGACGAGGTGGGCGAGACGGCTTGCCGTGCTTAAGTGTAATGTGCTTACAACCAGAAGACACAACAATCGGTAGGGATCGTATTAACAAAAAAGTATTGACATCTGAAAAGATAATAGGTCGATGGGATAGCTTATATAACAATCAAAAGTCGGTCCGATTGTCGGGTAATAGAGTTTTTATAGATACATCTATAAAACCCAATTATGCAGAGGTGGATGAGTTTGATGATTCTCCGACATGTGATGCTGATATGAACTGGAATGTGTACGTACTTCTCTTTTTGCGTAGATATAATATGATTCGGATTCTTGAAGTTAAGATTGATCATGGCCGGTATATGATTTTGATTAAAATTGAAGATGATCGGCTTCGAATAGTGGATGATGAATTTGTTGAATATATTAAAATGATACGTGAACAAGAGTGGAACTATTACAGCAGATCTTATAATGCGATATCAAATGCTGTACGGGCAAATTGCAAGGAATGTATTTCTGAATTGTTCACGGATACTTATTCCAAAGTATTTGAATACTGTGCGGGATGTAATGCACATAGTGAAGCAATTGTAGGTGATATGTTTAAATTTCCACTTAAAAATCGAGTATCTGAACCATTAAAAACTTTATCAGATGAGCAGGTGGCTCCATTTGGAACAGCTAATGAGATGATTGTCGTTGCCGATGAAAGCGAGCAGAAAAATCTGATAAGCAAGTTGGTAGAGAAAGGCGTGTCATTGATTATTGTGCCGGATCACTTTAACAGAGAGGATATGTTGCTGAAAATAAAACCGAACAGAAATATGATGATTTTCAGTTTTGATGAAGCGTATCAGTTAATTAAGATGAGAGGATTCTATTTCATTTCTGGGTTGGTTGCAGTAATCTATCCTAAAGAAGAAAGTGAAATAGGGCAACAATATGTGATTGTTAAAAATAATTTATGTGGAAGATCTTCAACTAAGGTTGTTCATATAGTTGAGAAAAATGTGTACATTGTTCAAGCAGGAAAAACATTTGTTGAGCTTGTGGATGGACCAAGCTTGCAACCGAACATAGTCTACACATAGAAAGAGGAAGGATAATGTTTAAAGAAAAAATGGTTACTACTGCAATTCCGGAAAGAGTATTTGCATTGTGTAAAATCGTTGAAAAAGGATCCATATATGCAGGTGAATTGAAAAACAAAATGGAACCGGAATTTTTAGGGAATGGATCGGTATATTTTAATGATTATAAAAATGCAGCTGAAGAATTAGGTCTCGTTACAATATCGGATGATCTTATTTCTCTGGCAGTTGATCCAAAGATTGTAAAAAGTATAGAATCAATGAGGGCGTATATAAATTCTCATTTGGAGTTGTATAATACAGGACAATTCTATTTGGTTACAAATGCATATTTCGATAAGGGAAATGAGATTTTTAAGGAAGATAAGAACATTGCAAATTTAGGCCCGATGTTTAGCAAAATGACAGGTGTGCTGGTAGATGCAGTAGCTATGAGAGCATGGAGATTTTGGGCGTCATTTTTAGGCTTTGGATATTTACAAGAAATGTTTATAATTCCAAATGCCAATGTCTTTTTGGGAGATGTGATCAGTTCCACTAATCTAGAAAAGAAAAGAATGTATTCGGTAAGCGAATTTGTAGATGCAATTATGCCTATGGCAAATATTGTTATATCAGACATTGCAGCTAAAAAATTCAACTATGGAGTATCAAATGGTTTAAGAGCATTACAGGATGCGGGAAAAATAAAGATGGAACATATTCATGACCAAGAAGATATGTGGACATTGTATCCTTTGAAAGCTTATTCGAATGATTCAACAATTACACATATTACCATTATATAAAGAGAGGTTGATTTATGAATTCTGAAATAGCAAAAGAGAGAATATCATATGTAGCTAGACCGGACTCTATTACTACATCTGAAGGGGATTTCCTGGCAACCCATGTAGCGATAAAAAAATTAAAAGTTTTGGAAAAATTTGATATCGCGCCAACAGGTGGAAAGTCTTTTTCAGAGGAGGATATATTTAAAAAGTATATTCTTAATCCGGAAGATAGACATCAGTTTACAGCTGTATACGGACAAAGTGGTACAGGAAAATCTCATTTGATCAGATGGTTTGCAGCACGTTATGAACAGAGTAAACCTAAAGATGAAGTAGTACTGTTTATTAGGCGTAGTGATAATACTTTAAAGGGCACAATCCGGCAATTATTGGAAAAACCGGAAGTGCAAGGAATTAGTAATAAGGAAATATACGAGCGCTTGGTGAAAGCATCAGTCTCCGTTGAAGAGAATAAGTTAAAAGACTTGATCTATCATAATTTTATCATTGAAATTGATCATGATTTGGATGAACATGATATTCAATTGGGGAATGTGATGAAAAGAAAGGTAGTGGCTTTTCTTAATAACGAAATTGTGCATGATTTTCTATTAAGAAAAAGGGGACCAATCGAAAGAATGTATTCTAAGATAGCAGAACATTCAACGGTTGATAGAGATACAATTGCTCAATTTGAAAAAGAAGACTTTTTAGTCTCCCAAGATTTATATGAGAGCATTCAGCGCACTGGTGGTGATCGAAAAGCGGAAAGATTGGCGTTAGAACTTTTATCTGATGAAAAAGGAGCAACTACAGCGAAGAAGATTGCAGATTATTTGAACCAGTTTAGAAATGATGTTATTCAAAGATGTGCAGGCATTGAACCGGGAGATTTTAAACAAATATTTTTTGATATTCGAAAGGAACTCTTCAGATTAGATAAGAAGTTAACTCTTTTTATTGAGGATATAACTTCTTTTACTGGAGTGGATACTGCATTACTTGATGCATTACTTGAAGAACATACAGGTAAAAGAGATGGAGGAAGTCTATGTAGAATATCATCTGTTGTAGGTACTACAAATAACTATTTACAACATAATTTTAAGGATAATCATAAGGATAGAATTACAAAATATGTTTATATTCCGAGTGATGTTCTTGATGAAGATGGACTGTATGAATTTGTTGCTAGATACGTGAATACAATGTCTCTCAATGAAGACATTATTTCTGATTGGGTAAATGGTCATGCTAATCCAGAGGATTATCCTATTCATGATGTTGTTGAAGGAAAAAACTGGGAATATATTAATGTTGGACATGGAAAAAAGATAAATATTTATCCATTTACTAAGAACAGTATTCTGTATTTTTATAATAATGTGTTAGAAAAAGGACATCAGACACCGAGATATATTATCCGTGATATTATTGAACCTGTTGTTCGTGATGCTATTTTTAATAAAGAAAAATTTCCGAGCATAGATGTTAAGATTGTAAATGTTAATACTACGCTAAGTTTTAGAATTCATTCACAAGTAGAAGACCAGGGTGCAGCGGATAGATTACTTAAGTTTATGAGTGTATGGGGAAATGGGACCACGGATCAATACGAAGAAAATGGAAAAATATATATTTCAGAAATTAGCAAAGATATGTATGATGATTTTAGTTTTCCAGTTTTGCAGATGGATAAGGTTGAAGCACCAAAAACTTCATCTCAAAAGAAAGCCTCAAATAATGCTACAACACCAATAGTTACATCTGAAGTTAGTATTGATGCAAGTGAAATTGTGGTTCCTGAAGCAAAGATTAAAAAGGTTAATGATGCTAATACGCTACTTACAAAATGGACGAATGAAAAGAAAATTGATATTTCTGCTACAGTAGGAGCAGCTGGAACGGTACATTCGGCAATATATGATGAGATTCCAGACTATCTGTTTACTGCAATTAACTGGCAAGTGGAAGGAATATCGATGGATAATGCAAGAAAAGTTAAAGATTCTGCGGTGCTATTGGTAGCACTTGAAGGTCAAACTAAAAAGGAAGGGCTCTATGTTTTGCCTGCCAATTGGAACAGTATAAATGTTATTCTTGCTTTTATTCGTTGGAAAGAATATGGAAATAAAAGTTGGAATTATCCGGACGCAGATTTTGATGCATATTTGATTACAACGTGGACAGAATCTATTAAAAAAACATTGGTAACAAAGGTATCAGAGTACAAAAGTGGAATTAAAACAAAATATATTGAGGCGGCTGTGTCAGCGGAAATATATCGGACTATTCTTGCAGGTGAATTTAGAGAAAAAAGTTTAAAAAATTTTAATTTGCAAACTTTACTTGCAAGCAAGCCTAATAAAGCAACATCAAATTCACATTGTAGTGAATGGAAATCTTTAGTTAGTGTAATGTCTCAAAAGAGTGCAGATGTAAATAACCAACAGACAGTGAGAAGATATTTTAACATAGGGCAGGGTGGCGCGAGTACGAATGTTGTTCTGGATGAGATTGCTCTTTCAAAAGTTTTTGGAAAGGTTAAGAAAAGTCGGCTTATCATTGAGCCTAAAGAAAAACAAAACGACGATAGGATTAAACAACGTAGAGATGCATATACCTTTTTAAATGATATAGAGGAACGTATTGAAAGTGTTGCTAAATCTGAACTGGAAAATGGAAAAGTTAAGCTTCAGAGAATATATGATGCATTTGGAGACAATGAGATAGGAGAAGATGAATTAACAGAATTTATTTCTAGAGTAAAAAAATTTTATGAGGAAGCCAATAAAGCGCAGGTTAATGTGAAAGAGATTTCACTGGATGGAATTAAGAAGGTGTCAATTCTTGAAAAAGCTATTTCGGATATTGCTGCGGTGCTAGAAGAGGATGATCCGTTAACCATTATAATGGCATTTTCTGGGGATCCTGTTACAATTATAAAGCCGTTAATCAATATTATAGATGCCCTTGAAATCGAGATAGCAAAAGCGAATACAATCATTGCAAATAAAAAAGCTGCATTAGGACCGGATGGTGAAGAGTCTATTGATAATAATAGATATTCTGCAGAACTGGAAAGTATTAATAAAAGCAGACAAAAGATTGAAGGGGTGGTGAATGTATGATCTTTGATGATTTAGTTACAACGATAAAAGCCATGCAGGATCTTCAGAAAAAAACTGCAATAAAAAATAATAAAGCCATGCAGGATAATGCGGACATTAAGTATCGTTTATTGCTTACACAGGTAAATCAGTTTGTAGATGTAATAATGTATTTATATACTGATCTTAATGTGCCAAAGAATCATGAAATTTTGATGTCGACATCTGAGCTAATGAATGTTTTAGAGCAAATTGTTGTCTCTGGTTTGGCTTCACCGGATGGTATTATAAATGCAGGTAATACATTTAAGACCCTTCAAAGCAGTATGAAAAAAGAATGGTCGAGGCAATATGTGGATTTGACAGGTGCTACAGTCAGTACTTTGGAGGCCATTAGAGAGATAGATCCGGATAATGTTGGAAGCTGTTTGCAAAAAATTCAACCTGCAGAGAATTGGGATTTGGATGTAGAAAGATATAAAATAATGCATAATGGTCTAAATGAGGCTGATCATCTGATAATGGAGTTGGGATTAGATGACGAAATAATAACATTTTTACAGAATACAAATTCTGCTAGGGCAACATTACAAGACTTAAATGACAGAGTATTAGCTTGGATTCGGGCTGAACATTTAGAGAAGAAAATAAGAATATCATTTATGAAGGCAAAGTAGAATGCTGTTCGTTGACAAGATGGCACAAACAATGATATACATAAGTAGATACTTAAGTATATCATTGTTTGTGCTTTATAGATATAGATTAACTTCCTTTTAATCTTGTTGACACTAGTATATGTGTGCGAAGACAAAGCAGTATTATTAATTGGAAATGGTATTAAATGGCAGATAGGGCTACATGATTGCAAGAAGAATTAAATGCAGAAGAGGCATTGAAAAATAATCGAAGAGTAGGGGCAATAATATGGCAATTACAAAAGAACGAATAGATGGATTGATCGTCACAATACAGAATTTATATATGGCAGATGATATCCCGTGGATGATAGGTTATTCCGGCGGTAAGGATAGTACTGCAGCTGTTCAGCTGGTATGGATGGCAATGGAACAACTCTCAGTAGAGGAAAGAAATAAACCGATTCATATTATGAATACAGACACATTGGTGGAATCTCCGGTGGTGTCAAAGTGGGTAGAGAAATCATTAGAACGTATGAGGATAGAAGCTGAACAAAAGAGACTCCCTTTTGTTCCAGAACGATTGATTCCAGAATACAACAATACTTTTTGGGTGAATCTAATAGGAAGGGGCTATCCATACCCGAGGAAGAAATATCGTTGGTGTACAGATCGATTAAAGATTCAGCCAGTAAATAAGTTTATTAAGAATAAAATAGCAGAGCATGGAGAAGTGATTCTGGTTCTTGGAACAAGAAAGCAAGAAAGTGCAAGGCGAAATCGCACCATGACCAATCTGGAAAAAAAGAGAGTTAGAGAATTATTGAGTCCTAATCCAACGCTTGCAAATGAATTGGTATTTTCTCCAATGGAAGATTGGACAGATGATGATGTTTGGGCATTCCTGATGCAGTATAAAAATCCATGGGGTTATTCTAATATGGATCTCATGACTATGTATCGAGGGGCTACAGCTGATAATGAATGTCCTTTGCAGGTAGATCAATCTGCTCCATCGTGTGGTAAAAGTAGATTTGGCTGTTGGGTGTGCACAATGGTCGAAAAAGATAAGTCTATGGAAGCAATGATCGCAAATGATCAAGAAAAAGAGTGGATGACTCCGCTGCTTGAGTTTAGAAATGAATTTGGAAATGAAGATGGTGATCGAGAGAGAAGAAGTTTTCGACGAATGAAAGGTAACTTGCAGGGAAATTATGGAAAGCTTTTTCATGGACCATATGTGAAAGAGGTCAGGGAACAATGGCTTGAACGATTGTTGAGTATTCAGAAAGATATAAATGAAAATGGTCCTGAAGAATTTCGTGAACTCGAGCTTATTAGAATGCCAGAGCTAAAGGTTATTCGAAGAATATGGGTAAATGACAAACATGAATTTGATGATGCGTTACCGAGAATATATGAGCATGTGATGGGAAAGTTATTTGAAGATCCAGAGTGGATTAACAATGAAAATTTTGAATATGAAGAATGGAAAATATTGCAAAGAGTTTGTCAGGAGAGCTATCCAGATGAACAATTAGTTTTTGAAATGATGTATACGTTAATAGATTTGGAAAATAAAGCATCAGGAGTAAACAAGAGAAAAGGAATCCTTGATGACATTAATAATACAATAAGTAAGAATTTCTATAGAGACGAGGGCGATGCAACTCAATTTTATTCAGGTATGGTGATGCGTAAAAAAGAATACGGTGGTAAATATAATGAAAAATTTTTGGATTATCAACCGCTTGATTCTGAACTTGAAGATGACGAGGAAGAATAATTTATGATAATAAAAAAGCTTCAATTACATAATTTTGGCGTATATGCTGGAGACAATGAATTTATTTTTGAAGGAAATAAGCCGGTGGTTTTAATAGGCGGTATGAATGGAAGAGGTAAAACAACTTTTTTGGAAGCTGTTCTATTGGCACTATATGGTTCAAATTCTTTTGCCTATTCAGAAAGTAAGCAGAAATCATATTTACAATATTTAAGATCTTTTGTTAATAGAGGATCAGAGGATAAAACCTGTAGTGTAGAACTTGAATTTGAGATTGATAATGGAATAAAAGAAAATTATATCGTAAGAAGAGAGTGGGATGCTATTAGTAAACGAACGAAAGAACAGATATTCGTATATAAGGATGGGACATATAGTGAATTTTTGACAAACAATTGGCCTATGTTTGTTGAGAATATTTTGCCGAGTGCCTTATCAAGTTTTTTCTTTTTTGATGGAGAAAAAATAGCTGAATTAGCAGTTGATAGTACGAATATCCAATTGAAAAATTCTATTCGTTCTATGCTTGGTATATCAGTTCTTGATGTGTTGAGTAATGATATTCTACGTAACTTAAAAAAATTAAACAAAACTGGAAGTGAGGAGAAATCCGTAGAAAAAATTCTGGTATTGCGTGAAGAGAAGGAGTTAGCGATAGAAGATTTAATGGCGATTGATGCTGAAAAAGAAAAAATGAATCAAAAGCTAATAAAGGATAACGATTTGTTAGCGGCATTACATCAGTCGTATACAGCTAAGGGAGGTGATGTAGTTGAAAAGAGGCAGGAAATATTAAAAGCGAGAGCCAATTTAATGGCCGAACTATCAAATGTAAAAGATCGGCTACATGAATTGATGGCGGATGTTTTGCCGCTATTGTTGGTTGAAGATTTAGTAGTTGATATTAAGTTGCAAGCGACTGATGAACATACAGACTTGATTATGCAAGAAGCGGTGCTTCAGTTGGATAATATTTTTGAAGATTTTGCGGAAGGGTACGTAGGCGATAAAAAAGCAGGAATAGATTTTATAGAGTACGTAAAGAAACATATAGAAGATAATCAGATAGAAACAGTGTATGGTTTATCGGATCAAGCGCTATTTCAAATCAATAATTTAGTTGAAGGGGTATTGAATAATGCTGCGGATGAAACAAGGACAGTCATAAAGCAAAAGAAAAAATTAGTGGAGCAAATCAATGAGTATGAGAGTTATTTAACTTTGGATATTAATGAGAAAGAATTGAAGGATATTTATGAAAAAATAAAAATAGCAGAACAGGTGATTATTGATGATCAGGTAAAGATTGCTGAATTGGAACAAAGACGTAGTGCGGTAAATTCACAAGTGATGACTGTAACTGAAGAATTAAAAGAGTATGTTGAATCATATTTATCAATTGCAGAATTTAAGGACAGTTCGGATAGAATTATAAAGTATTCTAATATTGCATTGAATGTTATTGAAAAATATCGGATAGAGTTGCAAAAGAGAAAAACGAATATATTGGGCGCAACAATTACGGATTGCTATTTGAAACTAGCCAATAAGAAAAATTTAATTCAAACGATAATAATGGATCCGGAATCTTTAGATCTTAGGTATTTGTCTGAAGATGGCACGGAGATCCCGAAAGACTCATTATCAGCAGGTGAGCAACAGCTTATGGTTATTTCGATTCTTTGGGCATTAGCAATATGTTCAAAGAAAAAGTTGCCGGTAATAATTGATACGCCATTGTCAAGATTGGATTCATTACATCGAACAGCGTTGATTACAACATATTTCCCAAATGCTGGAGAACAGACTATTATTTTATCAACAGATTCAGAAATAGATGCAGGATATTATCAACTAATGAAAGAAAATATAGGGGATGAGTTTACACTTAAGTATGATGAAAATTCAAAGAGTACCTCGATCGAGCGAGGTTATTTGATTGGAGCAAAATTATGATAATGAAACAAGTGCGCTTGTCACAACAGGCCAAAGATCAATTATCCCGATTAAAGGGAAAAACAGGAATAAAAAATTGGAATGTCCTTTGCAGGTGGGCCCTTTGCTATTCATTAAGTGAGAAAACTTTACCTACGGATATTCCCATTATAGCTGATAGTAATTTAGAAATGTCTTGGTTCACATTCGGCGGAGAATATTATGAAATATATGAGGCTTTAGTGAAGGCTTGGTGTATTAAAATGAATCTTCCTACGGATGATGATACGGTGGTAAAATACTTTCGCTTGAATTTAGAAAGAGGAATTGCGCATCTATGTGGAACAGGATTCATTAAAAAAACAGAAGATTTGGCAAGGCTTGCAATAAAGGAGAAATAGATATGAGTGTGTACTTAGATTATAATGCATCGGCTCCTATTGATGAAAGAGTTTTGGATCTGATGGTTAAAGTGTATAAGAATAGTATGGGTAACGCTGATAGTCGGACACATAATTTTGGTGAGAATGCACGTAGTATTGTTGAAAATGCAAGGAAGCAAGTAGCAAGTCTATTACAAGTTAAACCGGATGAGATTTTTTTTACTAGCGGTGCGACAGAAAGCAATAATATCGCAATTCAGGGACTTAGAGAGTATGCAGAAAAAAGTAACAGAAAGCATATTATTACTACGGCTATTGAGCACAAGTCGGTATTGGAGACTGTAAAGCATCTTGAGTCGGAGGGATTTGAAGTAGATATTGTTTCGCCTGATTCAACAGGACGAGTGAGCGATGAAAAAATTTTGGAAAAGGTTAAAGACAACACTCTTCTTGTAAGCGTAATGCATGTAAATAATGAAACTGGTATTATTCAGCCAGTGAAAGAAATTGGCGAAAAACTGCAAGAAAGAGGAATCCTTTTTCATATAGATGCAACACAAAGTTGCGGAAAATTAGTGGAAGAGATTAGAAATATAAAATATGATATGCTTTCTTTCAGTGCACATAAATTGATGGGGCCTCAAGGGGTTGGTGCTCTGGTACTACGAAAAAAATCGTACAAACTTTCTCCGGTGAAAGCAATTTTGTATGGGGGGCAGCAAGAACGAGGTATCCGTCCGGGAACAATACCTGTTGCATTGGTTGCCGGATGTGGAAAAGCATGTGAAATAGCTGAATTTGAATATCAAAGGAATATTAAACATTCCCAAGATCTTAAAAACGAACTGTTAACGGTACTTGATGAATCTGGCGTACAATATCACTTTAATGGAGAACAGAGCTATTGCGTCCCCAGTACATTGAATCTATGTATTGATGGAGTGTCATCGGAGGCTCTTATGATATCAACAAAACAGTTTTGTGGAGTATCCAATGGGTCAGCGTGTACATCAAAAAGCTATTCCCCAAGCTACGTGTTGTCTGCAATGAAAATTGAAACAGAACGAATCGAAAGTTCTATAAGGATTAGTTGGGGACCTGATACTAACAAAGAAGAGATGATTCATAATTTCAAGGAGCTGCTGGAAGTTGCAAAGCAAATAAAGGGCTAGGAAAGAAGAAAAATATGGATCGGCACTTAAACATCATATATGAGAACAAATTGGATACAGATAAATTTGCGCGTATGTTTAATAATAAAGCGCAAAGCTATAAATTTTACTGGTTTGAAGCAATCTTAAACTTAACGAAGATGTCCGACGAAGATCTTTCATTTGAGGATATAATAGATGAGATGATCTGTGAGGCTTGGCATACAGTGACACACTATCATCTTCGTCTTGGCCCGACAGTTAATGGGAATGCAGAAAATTTCCTAGAACATGCCATTAACACAGTAAAAAATAATGCGCCAGATTTATCTCAGAATCCGTCCAAAGAAGAATTAAAGCAAGCTATAAGAGAATGTGAGAAGAAATTAAAAAGAGATAAAACCAGATTGACAGACTATGTTCCATATAAACTATTATATCCTTTTTTTGATGTTGAAGGAATGGAAGAGGGACTATCGTATATTAAGAACGATAAACACAACAGACTCATTGCATACATGACAAAGCTGTCTGGAAAGGAGAATCTTTTCTATACCATTTTGGATGGTGTTGGATTACAAAAGAAAATTCGTATAAATTCTTATTGGAGAAAGTTTTTGTTACAAAATTTTTCAGTTATTCAGAGCTGGGTACAGTATAACAAAGCACAATTTCTACAAGATCGTAATCCGGGAGTACCGGGAATCATTTATAAGATTTGCCCAGAAAATGAGGAAATTAGAAAGCTTGATCAAGCTCGTGATTTATGGAAAGCAGTTGCAGAATTTACAGGACATCCAATAAAGGAAATATATACAGGTCATGACATTCCAATAGAAACATTGTCCATAGATCATTTTGTCCCAAGGTCTTATATTTCGAATGATGAATTATGGAATCTAATTCCTATGCGTCGTTCGTTGAATTCAAGTAAGAATAATAGATTACCTTCTTGGAATGAATTTTTTGGATCGTTTGCAAGATATCAATTTTATTTGTATAGACTGATTTTTCCTGAAGACGCCTCAAAAAAATCTCAAATTTTGATTAGTAAATTTGAAAAATGTAGAAAAAACAATATCAATGCAATCTGGGCTTCGGAAAATTTATATATTCCAGGAAATTCAGATGCACAATTTGTTAGCATTTTAAGTCACAATTTAAAACCAATATATGAGTCTGCACAGTTGCAGGGATACGATATATGGAAGATAAGTATAGATCAGATGTAAAGATATTGTAATAGTGGTGAAATCAGATTTATTGGATGGAGCATGTTTCCAATTTTGTTGAAAACTAAGTGTATTGAAAAAAGAGTTAGAATCGAGGATTGACGGAACGTTAGGTGGAAAAATATCGGAAAGAACATGACCGAAGACTTATTTTTGAGAAGATATTTTCAGTAGTCATAGGTGTGAAAAGAAAATAGTTTACTTTATACCGTTGTCTGACAGTCAGGTCACTTACTTCCGGTTCTACAAAGTATTCAATTCATTTCAGAAGATGGATCTGATGAAACCTTTATTTTTCATTCATAAGATAATCATCCTAGGCAAAGTGACACGATTCATACATACTCACTGAAATTTCTTCAGAATTGTACTCTTTCGACACTTTTTGACAAAAACCATATGTTAGAATGAATATAAACAAGCAATAATTTAAGACAGAAGGGATGGTGTCGAAATGAATCCGCAGAAAACAATAGTTGATATGATTTTAGAATATTTGAAGGGGAAAGAAAAGTTTTCTCCGCTGGAAAAGGATATTTTGGAGACAAGTCAATTATATACAGAAAGACCAGTTAACAGAACAGAAGCAACAAGAAAAATATTAGAGGTGGATTCGAATTGTCCAGATGTTGCTGCAATAATTAGAACGGCACCAGGAACGCAGATTGTGCCATTTGACTGCTTAAGTGATGATGACATACTTAGTAATTTATATACACGTCTAGTTGGATTGTGTATAAAGGAAGCGGAAGAATTGAACAAGAAACATATTTTTCTTAATGGTACATACACATACCAATGAAAGGATCAGACCGATATGAACATACAGATATTTGGTACGAAGAAATGTAATGACACGAAGAAGGCAGAGCGATTTTTCAAAGAGCGGGGGATCAAGTACCAGTTCATCGACATGAAAGAGAAGGGTGCTAGGTGCCAGTGGCACCTGTTTAGCACGGACCGAAGCGAAGCGGAGACAGAGCAAGGGTGAGTTCAATTCTGTTGCTCAGGTCAATGGCGGACTGGAAAATATGATCAATTGGGAAGGCAAAGACAAGGATCTGCTTGCACTTATTAAATATACGGTGGAGGAAGACAAGCTTGCTAAGGTGCTGGAAAATCCGCAGGTTTTGAAGACACCGGTGGTAAGAAATGGAAAGCAGTCCACGCTCGGATATCAGCCGGATGTCTGGAAGGGCTGGACTTAATCGTTTATAAATGGTCAATAATTCAATCGTAAATATTTGCGATTGAATTATTGACCGTTCTTGCATATAGGCAGATTTTGTATGAGTTCGGATGATATAAGGAGAAGAATGGATTTGCAAACAGATAAACTGATAGATAGAGAAAATATTGTTATAGAGGATTATTATTACTTATTAACGGTATATATGAAAATAAAAACATTTTTGGAGACTTTGGAATTGAAGTGATTCTATCCAGAATGAATATCTAATTCTTGAATATACTATAGAAAAAATATTTCTGACAAATGATTGACAATATCATTCAATGTATTATAATTGAAGTACAAACAAATCGAAGGAGGTGCTTGATATGGCAACAACATTAGTACAAGTTAGAATTGATGATGAATTGAAAAATCAGGCAACTGCGGTGTATGACGCACTAGGAATAGATTTATCGACAGCGGTGCGAATGTTTTTAAAAAGATCAGTAATGGTTAATGGTGTTCCTTTTAATATGACTTTGCCGAAAAAGGATTATAAGGCTGAAAGAGCAGTAAGGGCTCTTCAGGAACTTAGTAATGCAGCGATTGAAAATGGAACTTCAGAGATGACACTGGAAGAGATCAATGCTGAAATTGATGCAGTTAGAAAACTAAAATAAGGGGGATCAATGCTTTACTACGCAGTAATAGATACAAATGTATTGGTTTCCGCTATGCTGAAATTCCAATCTGTTCCTGGACAGATTGCCAATGAGGCACTTTTGGGAGCTTTGATTCCCTTATTAAGTGATGAAATAGTTACAGAGTATAGGGAAGTGCTGGCACGACCTAAATTTAAGTTTAATCAAAGAACCGTGGATGCTTTTATCGATGGGATTATTGATAGGGGGATATTTGTAGATACGGTTCCAGTTGAAGAAATTATTCCAGATCCTAAAGATGTTGTTTTTTACGAAGTGGTTATGGAAGGACGTAAAGAATATGAAGATGCATATCTTGTCACAGGAAATATTAAGCATTTTCCTGCGAGATCTTTTGTTGTTACGCCAAAGGAAATGTTAGATATCATACATAATGAATATAGAATTTATTAAAAAGGGCATCGAAGAATTTGGTGTCCATTTTTTACAGGGATGGGGATAACCCGAATAGGCAAATTTTATGGATGGAGGTGCATGATGATCCCATTAATCAACAAAAGAGAAACCGGAATCAATCTGCGCAGAATCATGGATGCGAAGGGCATTACCGTGAAAGATGTGCAGCAGTATCTTGAACTTGGCAGTGTGCAGAGCATTTATCATTGGTTAAATGGAAACAGTCTGCCGACTATTGACAATCTCTATGCACTCAGTGAATTGTTTCAGATGCCAGTGGATGAGATGATCTGTGGTAATAGAACGCCTGTCATAAAGCGTTCTATCAAAACCCAGACCGCTCAGGACAGACGTCTTTATTCTTATTTTGAAAAAATTACAGAAAAGAAAATCGCATAGAATTATACTACAAGTTCAATGACAATGAACAGATCCTCCCTTAAAATGGTTTTAGAAACGATTTTTGAGGGAGGTTTTTCTATGAGCGAAAAAATGTTAGTGACACAGGCACTTGATGAGAGAGATTTACTGGTAAAGAAGATTTCTGATAAGATTGAGAAAGCAAGTTTTGTAGATACGATAAAGCCGAATGAGGAAAAGGTGTATGCTGGAAGATGTGGAAAGGAAGAATTTGCAAAGGATGCACAAGCAGCTTATCAGCAAATCACGGATCTGATTGACCGGTTTCAGAAGATTGATGCGGCGATTGTTGCCTCTAATGCAAAAGCTGAGATTACCACATCTTATGGGGTTTTCACAGTCGCAGGCGCGATTTCTCTCAGAGGAAGACTGCGCGGCATGGGTGTTTATGAGGATGAGGCAGATTTTGAAGGAAAACTCCAGCGTAAGCTTAAAAATGAATATGATGAAAGAATTCGTTTTTGTGATATCAAAAATGGTCAATTGCAGTCAACAGCTGAGAATATGCGTCTCAGTATTCTTGGAAAAGACAGCAAGACAAAGGACGAAAAGCCGCTGGGAGTGGTGGATACGTATGTGAAAGAAAATACAACGGAGCTGGTGGATCCCCTGGAAGTCCAGAAGAAGCTGAGCGCTCTGGAAGAAAAGAGAAGTACATTGCTTCGGGAACTGGATACGCAGATAAAAGTGTCCAACGCAACTACGTTTATTGAGATTATGTAAGAGATATGCCCGCATTACGAAAACCTTAAACCCGGCTTCCCGTAACAGGGTTACGTTACAAAAGTTGGTTAAGTGAAAAGATGCTGATAACATCTCCAATTTAACGGTTTTATATTTTGTCTGAACTATAACAGAGAAATGGTTAATGATCTTGTTTATAAATGGTTTTACATCAATGGAGAATTTTCTGCAGACATAGAAATATGTTGAAATCCGTGAAACAGGTTGAGTGTTAAGTCGGTTGACAATAGGTGATCCTCACGGCTGTAATGTGGGCTTTTATAATGGTGAAATATAATGAGAAAATGCAGAAAAGAAACTGCAGTAATAGAAGTAATCAATAAAGCCGATACAGGATTTTTGAATTCAGCATCGGCTTTATCGATTATATAGAGACTTTGAAAAATCTATTTGCTATGGTTCATTAGCGTTTTAATGTCTTCTTCTGGTGTGGTGATTGGTGCAATACCATAATTCTCCACAAGAAAGTTCAGAATATTAGGAGACAGGAACGCCGGAAGAGAAGGGCCAAGACGGATATTTTTGATACCCAGGTGCAGGAGGGTTAACAGGATGCAGACTGCCTTCTGCTCGTACCAGGAGAGAACGAAGGAGAGCGGAAGCTCATTTACAGAACATCCAAATGCATCCGCAAGTGCCACAGCAACCTGGATTGCACCATAAGC